>Ga0316206_1000077_pt1 | contig 204178 bp, 176 predicted proteins | sample 6monthpyrite_MG_FD_204942 | JGI IMG/M metagenome (GOLD analysis project Ga0316206, IMG submission 204942) | Microbial mat bacterial communities from mineral coupon in-situ incubated in ocean water Damariscotta River, Maine, United States -... | ecosystem: Environmental > Aquatic > Marine >... | reverse complement strand
TCCTTGGCTTCCTTGGCTTCCTTGGCTTCCTTGGCTTCCTTGGCTTCCTTGGCTTCCTTGGCTTCCTTGGCTTCCTTGGCTTCCTTGGCTTCCTTGGCTTCCTTGGCTTCCTTGGCTTCCTTGGCTTCCTTGGCTTTGCCAGACAAAATCATTCGCAATTAATATTTGTTATCGTTAGCAAAAAATTCCATGCACCGTGCGTTTGAATCAATTCCTTTTGAAAATTCAACACAAGCCATTTTCAGTAACACAGTAATGTATCAGCAAACGCTATACCATTTTTCATCATCACAAAATACGGTAACTCGCATCGCCTTGTTAAACGATCAAGAACGATAAGTCACTGAGCAATGATTTATTAGAAAGATAATAAGAGAGGCGGAATTAACTAAAGAAAAAACAGCTAGCTAGAAAGGGTTGGTCACAACACATTACTGCCTCGCCCTCAGCAGGAGGGTCATATCAATTAGCATCCACTAAGTAGTATTATTGCGTTTTTTTTCGAAATTGGTTTGACGATCATCAATTTCTTTTTGAATTATTTTTTCTTCTTGTTGTTGTTCTTGCGCTTGATAACGTTGGCTGATACTCACAATCGCCTTAGTTTTATTTCTTGCGGCCAACCATTGCCGTTTTTTCTCATCATATTCAACTTTAAGCTGGTCAATTGCCACTTCCTGCTGGCGAATAGCTTCATCGAGGTTTACCATAAAAGACTGAAAGTCGCGCATCTGCACGGCCGACAAGCCCACTTGACCTAAATCAACAAATCGTTTTCCATACTCTGCCCGATAAGTGGACAAATCATTGAGACGCGCCTGATATGCTAATAATTGTTGTTGTAAACTGCCCAACATACGCGCCGCATTATTTTCTTGGAATTCGGTAATTTGTATTACTCGATGTAATCGCTTTGAAGACTTCATTTAGCAGCTTGACTTATTTGAGTCGTCATCACCGCTTGTAACATTTCAATACTTCTCTGAAAGTTCACCGGCTCATTAATACCTTGCTGTAAGAAATTCATTTGATGGGGTTGCAGCTTGATCGCCTCATCAATACGCGCATCACTACCACGCGTATAGGCACCAACACTGACTAAATCCTTGCTTTGTTGATAGGTAGAAAAGACTTGTTTAAATTTGCGAGCAACCTGCTGATGAGCATCTGAAGTAATTTCAGTCATCGCACGACTAATGGATTGCTCAATATCAATAGCGGGATAATGCCCAGCTTCTGCCAACGATCTCGTCAGCACCACGTGTCCATCTAAAATAGCTCGTGCAGCATCCGCAATGGGATCTTGCTGATCATCACCCTCGGCAAGCACGGTATAAAAAGCGGTAATCGATCCACCACCTTCATCACCATTACCTGCACGCTCAACAAGCTTGGGAATTTTTGCAAATACTGACGGCGGATAACCACGGGTTGCTGGCGGCTCACCAATAGCAAGCGCAATCTCCCGTTGAGCTTGCGCATAGCGGGTTAATGAATCCATCAATAACAATACATTGCGACCAGTATCACGAAAATATTCTGCAATGCTAGTAGCTAATGACGCACCTTGTAAACGCAAAATCGGCGAACAATCTGCCGGCGCAGCAACAACGACAGAACGCGCCATACCTTCTGTCCCTAAAGTATTCTGGATAAACTCCTTAACTTCACGCCCCCGCTCACCAATCAAGCCAACCACAATGACATCAGCTTCAGTAAAACGCGTCATCATACCTAATAAGACACTTTTTCCCACACCACTGCCCGCAAATAACCCCATACGCTGTCCACGACCTACGGTCAACATGGCATTAATTGCTTTAACCCCCACATCTAATGGCTCTGATATAGGCATTCGACTCAACGGATTAATAATCTCACTATGTATCGGCATGCGTTTTTTGGTTAATAACGGACCTTTGCCATCTAACGGTCGGCCGGTACCATCAAGTACCCGGCCTAACAATTCATCACCGACCGGCGTATCGTAAACATGAGCACTGGGGATAACTCGTGCGTTTGGCACCACTCCACGCAACTCACCGGTGGGCATCAAAAATAATTTCTCACCGGAGAAACCAACCACCTCGGCCTCAATTCTAGTATCGTTAGGTCCCACCACAAAACACCGAGAACCAATCGGTGCCTGACACCCTATCGCCTCCATGGTCATACCGACCATTTGCGTCAGCTTACCTTCGATGACAAGTGGCACAGCGTGATCCAGCTGTTTACGATAGTCTTTTACGCTAGCTAACCAAATCGCGGACCGATCAACTTTCACCATGAAGTTTATGCTGCTCATCAGAAATTGAAGAATTAACCTCACTCACAAGATCGGCTGATGCTAGCTGTCCGTCAGTTAATTCATTTTGCTCAATAGCATGAGCCGATTCGCTAGAGTGAGATTGACATTCGGTGATATTATCAGGCAAGACTTGCACAGTTTCTTCTGGTTGTTGAACACCAGCATTAGAAGATGATGCATTATCGGATTGTCGATCACCGCCGAGCACTTGCGCAATAATGGCCGCCAAGCGTGCCTCGACACTCGCATCGATAAAAGATGTTGCCGTCTCTATTTTACAGCCACCACGCGTTAACATGGGTTCTTCAATAATACGCCATCGACGATCTGATTCTTCCCCATCAAAATCCACTGACAATGATTCTTGTATTAATTTTTTATCTTCCGGATGCAGCAGCACACAGATATCCCGAGCGGAAACGGGAAGCACTGATACTGCCTCTCGCACAACAGCAATAACCTGGCTTGGATCAATTTTCAATTCACGCCGAACTAAATGCTTGGCAACCGCCATCGCAAGCGCAACAAGTTCTTGCTCGACTTGTCGATCTAACGATGCTAAAGGGGCTGCTAAACATGAAATGAGTTGCTGCCATTGATTGGCAGTTTCCTGTATTTGCTGCATTCCCAGCTCAATACCTTGTTGCGTGCCTTGCGCAATACCTTGCTCAACCCCTTCTTTAAAACCTGAGTCAAGCCCTTCTTGACGACCTTGAGAAAACCCTTCATTATAGGATTCTTGTCTCGCTTGCTCTTGTATTTCTTCAATATCCTCAGCGGTTGGGAACCCCCGATTCACCTCTTCAGGAGACACCGGTGACTCACCATGATTCATATTGGGAGGCACCCATACTTTCAATTCTTCAGCATTTTCTTTGGATATAACTTTAGATGTATATTGGGGCATTTTATTTCGTTAGATCATTTTTCATGTCAAGCAGTAATCTCGACTAGATAAATTCATCGCCACCACTAGCCAATGTAATTTCTCCACTTTCTGCCATGCGCCTGGCAACTGCCACAATGGATTTTTGTGCAGACTCCACGTCACTGAGTTTCACAGGTCCTTTTCCTTCCAAATCATCTTGTAACATTTCCGCCGCACGTTTTGACATATTGTTGTAGATCTTACCTTTAAGTTCATCCGAAGATCCTTTTAACGCCAATACTAAATCTTCCGTAGATACTTCTCTGAGTAATGCCTGAATTCCTCGATCATCTACCTCAACAAGGTTATCAAAGACAAACATGAGATCTTGAATACTGTCAGCTAATTCACCATCAACATCTTTAATACTCTCCACAATCTCACTTTCGATTGAGCTATCCATGAAGTTCAAAATATTTGCCGCTGTCTTAATACCACCCACAGAAGATGATTTCACATTTTGATTTCCTGCAAATTGCTTCTCAAGAATTTCGTTTAATTCTTGCAATGCAGAGGGTTGTATCCCCTCTAAAGTAGCAATCCGTAATATTACATCAACACGAACCGGTTCAGGAAAAATTGCAAGCACTTCGGCAGCTTGATCATGTTCCAGGAAGGACAAAACAATTGCCATAATTTGCGGGTGCTCGTTACGTATAATATCGGCAATAGCACGAGGATCCATCCATTTAAAGGCTTCTAAACCTCGAATATTGCCACCGAGCAATATTCGATCAATTAAATTACCCGCTTTGTCTTCTCCTAAGGCCCTAACCAGAACATTTCTAACATAATCATCCCCATCCATATTTAAAACTGTTGAATGTCTAACTAGCCCATAAAATGATTTAACGACAGCATGTAACTGTGGTTTAGTGATACCACTTAATGATGCCATTGATAGACCAATTTTTTGTACTTCTTTAGGACTCATGTGTTGCAGTATTGCTGCTGCCTCTTCCTCACCCAAGCCCATCAATAAAATCGCAGAGCGCTCCGCACCAGATAAGCTTTCAATAACTTTATCATCGATTTCGTTACTCATCACTCACCCAGTTTTTTACTACTTGCGCAACAAGTTTTGGATCATCTTGCACTAGTTTTCGAATAATTGCGAGAATTTTATCGTTCTCTTCCTCTTCTAAACGTTTTTGGCTTTCCTCTTCATCTTCCTCTTCACTAGCAACGCCCTCCTTGCCTGCAGGAACCGCCTCCAATTCTGATTCAGGAATTGGATCACCATTTTCATCAAGCTGAGGCAATTGTTTCTTTTCTTCTTCCGTGACTTCTTTATATTTTAATGCTTTAATCACGGGCCGAACAATCAAAAAAATCGCCATCAGTATTGCAACAATTGCCAATACTTGCTTTGCTAGATCTAAAAACCAGGGTTGCTGCCAAATAGGCAACTCGGGCTCTTCAGCCACAGGCTTTTCTTCCTGGAAAAACGCATTGGTCACATTCAGGCTATCGCCTCGTTGTAATTCAAAACCAACCGCCTCTTTCACTAGTAAAGTAATTTGATTGACTTCCTCCGGCGTTAAAGCAATATTCTCAATCGTGCCATCTTCTTTGAGCACACTCTTGTCATCAACAACCACAGCTACCGATAAACGCTGTAACCTACCCGGCGAAAAACGAGTATGGCTAATGGTTTTATCGAGTTCATAATTAAAAGAAGATCGTTTACTTCTTCTTGAAGGAGACTCATTCTTGCCAGCTTTTCCCTGACCTGCTTTTTCTGGTGCTCTCGCGGCACCCGGCGGTTGATTAGTTAACGCACCTGGAATTCCACCAACGCCTCCTCCCCGACTTTCTTCCTCGACGGTATTTTCGCTGCGCACTGACGGCAAATCCGGATTAAATGTTTCCTGGGTACTTTCTGTAACCGAAAAATCAACCACCGCATCCACTTGTGCACGAACCCCTTCAAAACCAACAATCGGCGATAAAATTCGTTCAATACGCTCAATATAATAATCTTCGAGTTTTTGCTTGTACTCAAATTGAGCCGATGACAGGATCATATCCTGAGGAAGATTCTTCTTAGTTAACATTGTCCCCGTTTGATCGACCACAGTCACTTTTTCTGCGTCTAAATCGGGTATACTCGCAGCCACTAAATGCACTATCGCTGAAACCTGATCATCACTCAGCGATTTACCACGTGCTAAATTCACCAATACTGACGCTGAAGGCTCCTTACGATTTCGAATGAATACCGACTGCTTAGGAATCGCTAAATGTACGCGTGCAGACTCCACATTTTGTAATCGTTTTACCGATCGCGCTAATTCCCCCTCGATAGCACGCTGGTAACGCGCTTTCTCCATGAACTGACTTGTGCCAAATCCTGGACTTTTATCCAGCATCTCAAAACCATTATCTCCTGCATTTGGTAGCCCTTCTGCCGCCAATTGCAAGCGTACTTCATGAATTTGATCTGCAGGAATCAGTATTTCCCCTGAATTTTCATCAAGTTTGTATGGAATGTTTTGTTGCTTTAGGAATTGCGCAATTTCTCCAGATGATTTCTCAGACAATTTACCAAACAATAGTTTATAATTCGGCTCAATCGACCAAATAATAACGATAACGATAAAAGCAAGCGCAGCAGCTAATGCAACCAGTAGCTGTATTTTTTTTGGACGATTTAAACGGTTATAACCCTGTAATAAAATGTTAGAGGATGTTTCAGGTGTTGCTTCAGGCGTAGCCATGGGTATGTCAACAGGCACACCACCCGCTACCTCAGTCGAGGGGACATTAACATCCGGTAAATTATCTGCATTTGCAGTAGCCATCAAATATAAAATACTCTTATTATGTCAGTTGAATACTAAATTTAAACCGGCATACTCATGATGTCTTTATAGGATTCTAGTAGTTTGTTTCTTACTTGAATTGTTGCATTAAAGGCAATAGATGCTTTTTGCGAAGCAATCATGACTTCGGGCAGGTCAACACCAGGCACCCCTAGCTCAAGCTTTGTTTTCAGGTCGCTGGATGTTTTTTGTGTCGCGTTAACATTATCTATTGCTTCTTTAAATAAAGTTGAAAAACTACCATGCGGGTTATTTGTTTCACTAATCGATTGATTATTTGCCAACGCAGACATTGTGTTTAATTCAGCCAACAAACGGCTATTATCAATGCTATTCACAAACTCTTCCTTTTAACCGATATTGAACATAAATCATTGTTAAGGAATGGACTACGTAACAACACCCCCATTCCTAATCATTTATTCCATATGCTTTGGGAATTTCGATGCCACACTCTCGCATACGGGCCATTTTATACCGTAGGGTGCGTTGGCTAACTCCCAGCTTTTCTGATGCATTTTTTCGACTACCATTTGATTCTTTTAACGCCTCAACAATCAAATTAAATTCTTGGCTCTTTAAATTACTATCCAAGGTGTTGGATTGATCATTAACAGATGATGTTACTGGCTGACTTAGCTTTTGATCTGTTATTTCATCTGAAATCGATTGTTCAAACATAATATGTTGAGCACCAATAGCATTGTTGGTTTGCAGGATAATTGCTCTTTGCACAACATTATCCAATTCTCTTACATTACCAGGCCATACATAATTTCTTAACATCGTTTGTGCAGACTGATCCATTTTAGGCACGACTCTGTTACTCGCTTCGAGATGGCGCCTAATCAAATGCATCGCAATGGGAACGATATCACCCGGTCTATCTCTCAATGCTGGTAACATAATAGGAAAGACATTAAGCCGATAATATAAATCTTCTCGAAAACGACCTTCTTTTACTTCCCTTTTCATCTCACGGTTGGTCGTTGCAATAACACGCACATCCAACGGAATGGTTTTCGATCCACCCAGGCGCTCAACTTCACGTTCTTGCAATACACGCAACAATTTTGCCTGAAGCGCAAGATCCATCTCTGAAATTTCATCTAACAATAAACTACCACCATTGGCCTGCTCAAATTTTCCAGGCGATGATTTGTATGCGCCGGTGAATGCACCTTTTTCATAACCAAAAAGCATGGCTTCTAGCATATTTTCAGGAATAGCAGCGCAATTTATCGCGATAAATGGCATCTTATTTCTGACTGAACTCCGATGTATCTCCTTCGCAAAAACTTCCTTACCCGTACCACTTTCTCCACAGATCATCACCGTTGCATCGCTTTGCGCAACACGCTGAGTCAACTTTAGCATCTCGATGGTTTTTGGATCCTCTGCGATCAAAGACCCATCAAACAATTCATCGCTCGGTAAATAGTCCGCAATAGTATTAATTAACACTTCCGCTTCGAACGGCTTCACTAAGTAATCCACTGCACCATCATGCATTGCTTCCACTGCTTTTTGAATCGTGCCAAACGCGGTCATTAATACAACAGGAATCTCGCTAAACTTATTTTTAGTTTCTCTTAATAATTGATGGCCATCCATACCGCTCATTTGCACGTCAGAAATAACCATATTGACATCATTATCTGCAAGCAGTGCTAACGCCATATTTCCATCACTTGCTTCTACGACATCATAACCCGCCATTTGTAGCGTATCATTGAGCGCTTCACGCAATGATTCATCATCTTCGACAATCATAATTTGATGCTTTAGATTTCTATTGTTCATCTGACTCACGCTGTTTATCGATCATATTAAAAATTAAATGACTACGTCGTATCCAATTAAAAAATCGATACTGAAAACAACATCACATCACTCCTCTTTGATATTGCTCAACAAAGCAGCTTCTTAGCCTAGGTTATCGGCTATTGTGCCTTATTTACTTAAAACCGGTAAACGAATGATGAAATGGCTCCCCTCGTTTGAACTTGACTCCAACCAGATACAACCGCCATGAGATTGAATAACTGCTCTTGCTACAGCAAGACCTAAGCCGGTTCCTTGAGAGCGAGTGGTAAAAAATGGTTCAAATAATCGTCCTTTTACTTCTTCCGCGATACCAGGACCATTATCTTTAATTGAAATATCTACGGTAGGTTTTGCTTGGGGGAGGTTATGACAATTATAGTTTATCTCTATAACAGTACCATTAGCACATGCTTCAATCGCGTTATTGATCAGGTTTTGCATTACACTTAATAATGCATCTTTATTTGCCAACAATGTCACATTGTTGGCAACATTTTTAACACAAAGCCGAGCACTGACTTGCTCCAAGTGCGGCTCCACCATATGACGTAAATCATCAATAAGTACAGAAAGTGAAATAGAACTACGTTGAGTAACCACACCTTGACGAGTAAAGCTTAACATATCATCAATGACATTTTCTAAATGGCGCAAGCGTGCTAATGCTTTATCAGCAAACCGTTGCCGATCGGGCTCTGGTAAGTTGTTTTTCTGTAAACTTGAAACGTACAGCAAAGCTGATGCTAAAGGAGTTCTTACTTGGTGAGCAATTTTTGCAGCAATTTCCCCCATGGCCGATAATCGCTTATAGCGCTCAAGTGTCGTCTGAAGCACCCTAGCCTCAGTCACATCAGCTAATAGAATAATCTGACCAGGATCTTTTCCCAACGGGCAGGTGGAAATGGATACAATGCGACCACTAACTAACGTAGCTTCAGTACCACTAATTGAATTTGCCTGAATGGCAGTCGCGATGATGTCACGCCATAATTTACCAACCAATGGAATATCTAATAATTCCATTGCCGCTGGATTTGCTTCTTGGACAATGCCTGCCCCATCAATCACAATGACGCCCGCAGGTAGCGCAGCAAGCAGTAATGACAGGCGTTGAGTTAATCGATCTTTTTCAGACGAATGATGTTCTCGCTCTCGCTTCGCTTCCTGAAGCTCATCATTAAGCTGTGCTACGCGTTTCTCTAAAACGGCATAGGCAGTCGATAACTGTTCAGTAAGATTGTTAAAGTCTTCAAATGCGATTCCCGACGTCTGGTCATTTTTGGTAGAGTGCGCTGTTTCCACTGAGTTGCTCCCACGCAGGCGAATTGATATCCAGCCTTAGAGGAGCAGCAAAATCCATACCTTTAGCACTCATTATTAAAACCTACATGTTGCACCTCAGCAGGCGAAAACCGCGGCGAGATTTGATTTCACAATGGTTTTCCTGAGTGAGCGTAGTGCTAATTCTATTGCTGAGCGAAAAAAAATCATTATGCGAACAAGAATCAAGCGAGATTGCATGCACAGGTGCGAAATGCAAGTTGAAACACATAACGTTATGCAACTCTACCCCTGAGCCTGTCAAACTCTTGGCATTTCAGACACACGTTGCAAACCATATTTCCGAAGTTTTTCGACTAACGTAGTGCGTCTCATTTTTAAACGTTTTGCCGCATGCGCAACCACTCCGTCCGCATCGTCTAATGCTTGCTTTATCAAATTATATTCTAAGGCGCTCAAATGCTCTTTAAGATCCAGTCCATCTCTTGGCAATCGAGTCGATAATTCTTGCTTCTCAAACATCAAACCGACCATTTCTGAAGACGTTATTTCAGTCGCCACGGAATCAGTTCCAAAAACTTTGCTTTCTGATCTAAATTTTTCTGGTAAATCACCAATATCAACCACACCATAAGGATACATGATAACCAGACGCTCAATGAGATTAGCTAATTCTCGCACGTTTCCAGGCCATCGATATTGACAAAGTGCCATCACTGCTGCTGGCGTAAGTCGTACTGAACCTCGTTTTTCTGCTTCCATACGCGCAATAAGTTCGTTTACTAGCAGAGGAATATCATCGATCCGATCCCGTAATGGCGGCATTTCAATAGGAAAAACATTTAGCCGATAATACAAATCTTCACGAAATTTACCCTCTTCAATTAAACTTTCAAGATCTCGATGCGTCGCCGCAACAATACGGACATTGGTACGAATACTTTTATTGCTGCCCACTCGCTCAAAAGTTCGCTCTTGCAGAACACGCAATAATTTCACTTGCATATGCAAGCTCATATCGCCAATTTCATCGAGGAAAAGGGTGCCACTCTCTGCCATTTCAAAACGACCTTGCCTAGCGCTAATGGCACCAGTAAAAGCACCTTTTTCGTGACCAAATAGCTCACTTTCTAACAAATCGGGGGGAATCGCACCACAATTAACGGGCACAAATGGTCTATTTCTACGCGTTGAGTTATAGTGTAAATTTCGAGCAACCACTTCTTTGCCCGTACCAGATTCACCGAGAATAAGCACCGTGGCTTCAGAATCAGCCACTTGCCCCATCATATCACGCACCATACGTACGCTACGACTGTTCCCCACTAAACTTCTGAACAACTCGGGTGAGCGCCCTTTCTGTGGCTTTACTTTGCTTGCTCGATAAACAATGGCCTGGTGAATTGCATCCGTCACTGCCATGTACTTAAGCGGCATATCTAATGTAGTAAAACTATCCTCTATGATTTTTCTCTCAATCTCTGATTGATCTTTGGGTGATTTTTTCGATTTTTCAATAAGTCGAATAACTGGCAGCTCACCATCAAACTCCTTAATACCATTAAAAACCTTACATAGCATGTCATCCGTTCCACATTCACCAAGCATAACAACACTAATGGTGTCTGTTTGAGTCAAGGTCTCTTTCCAATGCCGACAATCCGTTATTCGGCCTTCTTGATCAACAAAATCTAATATAGCCTTGTAGGTTTGCCGCTTCTGACTATCTTCTTCAACAACAAGTACAGTGGTTGCGGTAGACATATGACTCCCTCATGCTCTCAAATACAACGATTTCAAAAAAACTAGATAACAAACTATTTATAGTGTAGCGAAACTTTGCCACCTCTTTTGGCACATAAAATATATAGCAACCATAATCTAATAAGGTGGCATAAAATTGACTCTATCCATTTATCAATGCAAGCCTAAAACTTGATGCGATATAAACAAAGGAAAACGATAAAAAAGCCAGCGAATTAAAATATATCCTTCTTTGACTCGCCTCTCACTTATCGTCTATTGTGATGATCATTCTCTTTGCTATGAGTTTTAATTTTTCCCTTAATTAACATTGTTAACAGCTGTTCAATAAATTATAGAAGGTATTGTGAGGTTTTATAATCTAAAACGCCCTTACAAATATCAATATTTAGTTAAGCACGCGATCTTAACTATGTCAAAAAAGCGTCGCAAAATATTTTGTTGTATCACTTTATTGATATCGAATAATATTTTTATAGATGTAAAAATCTGCATATTTTGCCACATATACCTATCATGGCAAGCCGAGCAACAATCAATCAAAACAATCAGAAGTATAGAAGCTAAAGATAGGAAAATGAAAGGATTTACAAAAGTTCTGCGTAGGCCTTGAGAGCACGTTGTGCGCAATTCATTGAGCGCATCTCTTCTCTCATTTGATTTTTACTTTGATTCACCATATGAATAATTTCATGATGTATATCCATTATATTTTTTATCATTGAAGTAACTTGAGATAATTCATCATGGGATATTTTAATGGAAAAAAATTCTTTTAAAAGGGACTGGCGATTGTTTTCATTTTTAAAAACAGCATCCCAATCAGCCTGTTTTGCCATCGTTAGCATATCCTTGGTGATTAAAAAAATCTGATCTATCAATTGCTGTCGATGAGATGCAATACTATCCATAATTTTATATCATTATTTCGCAGATCAATAATCACTCAGCCACAACACTGTTTATTCATACAATTTAACAGCTTAAAAAATTATCAATAGCTAGATTATTATTGATCAATCAATTTGCTCATGTTACTTAACTGTCTCAGAAACCACACTGGGTCGCTGATTAGCCGCATCGGGCACATCAGAGACCCGCTTTTCAATGCCGTCCCAGCCAGATTTTAAGGTTATCATCAAATGTGCCACTTCATCTAACATATCGACACTATTCTCTATATTCGCTTGTACAAGGCGATTGGTCATATACTCATAAAGTGCATCTAAATTTTCAGCAATATCCCCCCCTTGTTCTTTATCTAGGCTCATACGAAGACCATCAATGATACTGATTGCCCAGCTTATTGTTGTTCCTTTTTGCGAGATTTCGTTACGGGTCATGTGCCCTTTGGCAATGGAAATTTTCCCCAATGCCCCTTCCATTAGCATTTGAATGAGGCGATGCGGACTCGCTCCATTTATACCACTCTGGTTACCCACCTGCGCATATTGTTGTATTCCTGATTTCATATTACCGTAACTCACTCCAATCTCCTCTTTCCAGTACAGACTTTATCCTACCAATTATAAAGATCAAACTATTTAAAACCTGGCAATGATGCCAATTGACTGGATAAAAACCCCATCGTATTATTCATTTCAGAAACTAAAGAATCCATTGCATTAAACTGGCGAGAGTATCGATCACGCACCATCTCCATACGATTATCCATTTGTTCTTTTTGCTTTTCGATTAACTTAAGTCGATTATTATAGGCGTCTTCTCTACCATCAACTAAGCCTGCTGATCCAGTATAATTATCAATAACACTGATAAAGCTATTGGCATATTCGCTAATAACTGTACCTACATCATCATAATTACTGGCAAATGCTGCTTCAAGTTTTGAACTATCCACCTCTAGTGTGCCATCGGTCGTCGATGATTTAAATCCCAGTGCAGCTAAACTGCTAAAGCTTGTGCCACTGCTACTTTCACTACCCACCACCTGATGCAATGTAGCATTTAGCCGGCGAATCATCGAATCAGTCGATAGAGCTCCACCCTTTTCTCCATTCGATCCCACTCGACTTGCATCATTAATGGTTTTGATCAAACTATTATAGCTATCAACAAGCTTGGTTACCTGCTCCTTGGATTTTCCTTCATCAGCAGTAACATTTACTGTTTCACTGGTACCTGTTTTTTTCAGCTCTAAAGTAACACCTTGTATCGCATCTGTTATTTTATTGCTACTGCTGGTTATTTCAACTCCATCAACTTTAAACTTAGCATCTTGTGCTGTAACCGTTTCTGTTAAATTTTTAGTGCCAGCTGTCGTTGGGTCGAAAGTAAACGCTGATAAACCCGCTGTATCGGCATCATTACCATCACCATCACCGCTAATCGATACCTTCATCGCGTTGGCAACACCGGTATTATCAGAACTCAATGCTAAACGATAATTGCTTCCATCGTTAATAATGCTAGCGGAAATATCAATGCCTGCACTGTTAATAGCGTCTCTAATACCTTCTAACGTATTATTGGAACTATCGATCGTAATATTAAGTGAACTGGAAGACGTATAAGTATCTCCCGCGCTATCATAAGTACCCAATTCAAGTGTCAGAGTGCCTGTACCAACCACATCTGTTGTCGCTGAATAAGCGCCTGCTGATGCTAATTTATTCGATTGTGCTAATTGTGCTCCCACATAAGATGAATCAACACTATAACTTCCCGCCACAGCAGTTGAAGACCCTGTCGCCTTAATAGACGTATCGTCACTTGATACTGCGGTTCTTGGTTGAAAACTATCCGCGTTTTTTAGGCCTTCTAAAGCGCTTTCAAATTCACTCAGCTTGCTTTTGATCTTGCCAATAGCTGAAAGCTGGGAATTGAGACTGTCTTCTTGTTTTTTAATTCGATTGGCTTGGGGAGCTCGCTCTGCTGCGACTAATTGATTAACAATACTAGCCACATCAATCCCTGAGCCAATGCCGCTTGCAGATAGTGTCGCCATTACCTTACCCCATTTATTCAGTTTGACTTTTAATTAATCACCTAAAAACTAGGCCTGAGAGCTAAACAATGCACCTTTCACTTCATCCATGCTATTCGACATTCTTAAAAACTCATCACTAGGTATTTGTCGGATGATTTCCTCTGTTTCTTTATTAATGACTTTTACTATGGTGCGACCACTGTCATCATCCGTACTAAACTCTAACTCATTGTGTAACTTTTTAGCAAATTCACTGACCATGCTGAGCTGGTCTTGAAGCGCTAAACTCGTGTCTTGATCATCAGTGCTGCGTTCTTTCTCTTTCAATAAGTTTTCATTTGAAATTTCATCCGTCAAAGCCCCTGTTTTTTCACTTAATCTATCTGCTCCCCCAGCTGATGACGAATTTTCAGGAGACAGTGCGTTACTACTAGGCCGCTTAGAAGTCTCTCTAGAAACCTCTATTGAGTGTGGCATCGGCGCTACAGTATTCGTTTGCGAAGATAGACCGTCTAACATACATCACTTCTTTATTTAAAGTTTACCCAGGATGGCATTATCCCGGGTATTTATTGCGAAATTATCCTAATAAACTTAATACGTTTTGCGGAACCGAATTTGCCTGAGACAACATCGCTGTACCCGCTTGCTGTAATATCTGAGTACGCGTTAAATTCGCTGTTTCAACCGCAAAGTCAGCATCTTGCACGCGGCTGCGAGACGCACTCATATTCTCAGATACATTAGCCAAATTCCGTACAACAGACTCTAATCGATTTTGTTGAGTACCCATATTGGACCGAATTTTATTGATATTATCAATACTATTGTCTATTGCACTAATGGCGTTTCGTGCACTCACCTGACTCGACATACCAGAAAAAGCAACTGCGGATACCGCACCTGAAGTTCCGATAGCGTCTTTGGTACTCACAACAACTTCATTGTTTGCAGCCGCCGCATTCGCACCAATATGAAAAGTAATCGATTGCGCTGAACCAATAACATCGGTGCCATTAAAGTCTGTGGCATTAGAGACTCGCGAAATTTCTAATGACAATTGCTGTGTCTCCAATGATAGAGATTCTCGGTCAGAACTACTTAAAGCACCATTGGATAACTGCACAGCAAGCTCTCGCATTCGCTGTAAGTTATTGGACACTTCATTCAAGGCGCCTTCCGCCGTTTGCACCAATGAAATTGCGTTGTTTGCGTTTCGTTGTGCCTGATCCAGTCCCTTTATTTGTGCGGTAAATCGCTCAGCAATCGCCAAACCCGCCGCATCATCTTTTGCACTATTAATACGCAAACCTGATGATAAACGTTGCAAAGACGTTCCCATAGAACTTTGCGAACGGTTTAGGGTACGCTGCGAATTTAACGACATGACATTGGTATTAATAACTTGTGGCATTGTTACATCCTCTGCCGGCGCATTAATCCTCCATAACGCGATCACCAGCGGCTATTACTCTGTAGCGGATATACTTGTCTGTATAAATATTCACCGCCTCCATCTTTTTTATCGTCTTACAATAAATATCCTTTAACCAAACCACTGCGGTCTAGCTCGCATTTACGGTACGTTTATGAAAAACTTTTAGAGGAATAAAAAGCAATGAAGAGTGTTGAAAGTAATACTGGAATCAGTATTACTTTCAGTCCGGCAGGGTGCATTATATACACCAACGCAACGGTAAAGATGACAACAATATGGCGATTAATATCTACGCGGCTTACTTGAACGCGAACCAGCACTCAATCCTAAACCGTGGTATAGTTCACGGTTTATTGTCGATATAGATCTGGAATAAAATATCCAGTCAAGTGTAGGATAGGTAGAACGAAGTGAAACCCATCAGTATCAAGCCGATGTCTGGAAAATAGTTGCCAGAGCAATAGCTAGCTCATCGGTTGAGTTTGATTACTGAAGTAGACTCATGACATTTTGCGGAACAGTATTCGCCTGTGCTAACATCGCTGTACCCGCCTGCTGGAGAATTTGGGTGCGCGTCAAGTTCGCTGTTTCAACAGCAAAATCAGCATCCATAATCCGGCTTCGCGACGCACTCATATTTTCAGAAACATTGGCCATGTTTCTCACCATCGACTCTAGCCGGTTTTGCTGCGCCCCGAAGTTAGATCGTATTTTATTGATATTATCGATACTACTATCGATAGCGCTAATAGAATTTCGTGCACTTACTTGACTCGACATACCAGAAAATGCAAGCGCAGAGACTGCACCGGAAGTCCCAATCGCATCCTTAGTGCTCACAACAATCTCGTTGTTCGCCGCATTGGCATTCGCGCCAATATGAAAAGTAATTGCAGCCGCCGCACCAATCACTGCAACGCCGTTAAAATCAGTCGCATTGGACACACGATCAATTTCTAATGCCAATTGCTGTGTTTCCAGTGACAACGACTCCCGGTCGGAACTACTCAACGCCCCATTAGCAAGCTGAATCGATAATTCTCGCATTCGTTGTAAATTGTTCACTATTTCATTGAGCGCTCCTTCACCGGTTTGCACTAATGATATGGCGTCATTAGCATTGCGTTGCGCCTGCCCTAAGCCTTTAATTTGCGCAGTAAAGCGTTCGGCAATAGCCATTCCAGCCGCATCATCTTTTGCAGTATTAATACGCAGGCCAGATGATAGTCGCTGTAACGATGTCCCCATGGACATTTGAGAACGATTTAAATTGCGCTGCGCATTCAGCGACATGACGTTGGTATTAATAACTTGGGGCATAATCCCTTCTCCTTTCGCTGGCGACCTTCGAGTTTATCACCGATGTCACCATCCTAATGTCCGAATAAACAGTAAACTGCGATTTTTTTTGATGTATATGATTGATCGTTTCCAAGCTCTATGTCGCCACAACATTTTATTTCTTTAACAATAAAAGCCATCCTTTGTTGCAAGTAGCTCACATTTTTACCATCTACTCACAGCACATTCACCCAGATTCGCACTGACATATTTTTTCTATTTTCAACATCATATACCCAATTCGCCCATCAACCATTGGTACACTTTCTGCATATTTTATAGATGGATTTACGTAACCAGATTGAGCAAAAACAAGACACACCAGAAAGCTAGCTTTTAAGGGTTTTCCCACGGAGGATAGTACAAAAATGCATAGTAATGAGACAAACCCATTCACTATTCAGCAAAACAAAGTGGGTGAACTTTTCTTTCATCAAGTCAATCACAATACATTTTCCGATATTGACTCAACCAGTCTCTATAAGGCATCTTTTCACAAATTATTTTTTGAAGAGAATACCCTTTTTATTATTGTTGGCACAGACTCAGGTTTGCTAGTCAACTATATTCATCAAAATAAAGCACGAGGAAGCCGTTATCTATTCATTGAGTTTCCACAAGTTACACACGCATTAAAAGAGAACAATATTTCACTGCCAAACGATAAATCATTATTTTATTGTGATGCAAAAAATTGGCAGCAATGTGCGCTTGACAATGACATCGCACTCTATGGTATGAGCAATAAAGTGCAAATTGTAGAATCCTTGGCAGCAAGCAATGCGCATTATAATGCTTACGTTAGACTCGTCACCCAAACCCACCAAAAATTAGAAACACTGCAATCTAGCTTTCATGCAAACCAAAGTAGTCGAATATTTCTCACTCGGCAAATCTACAATATTGCGGACAATATCATCCCAGCAAGCTATTTAGAAAATACATTTTTGGGTAAAACCTGCGTTATCTTGGCAGGTGGACCCTCATTAGATCATTATTTGACATGGGTAAAAAAAAACCAAGCAAACTTGCTTGTCATTGCCGTCTCACGAGTCTGCCGCCGATTGCAAGAAGTGAATCTAACACCTGATATTATTGTCTCCATTGACCCCACAGAGTTAAGCTTTGATGTCAGTAAAGAAGCATTGCTGTTCAAGCAAGCTTTATTGCTCCACTCCTTTCATGTGGTCTCTTCATTAATTGCCCAATGGCAAGGTAAAGCTGCGTATCTAGGGCCACGATTCCCTTGGCAGTTAGAAAACGCGAATGATCTATTTTGTGTACACCCCCCCACAGTGACCAATACCGCCATCAGTGCCGCCGCCGACATGGGCTGCTCACAAATCATCCTGTTGGGTGTTGATTTATGTTTACAAAAAAATGGCCATACTCACGCCAAAGGCAGTAACGAATTTGATGCAGGACCAAGAATTAACTTTGTTGGTGATAGCATTGAAACGAACAATGGGCAACTTGCTGAGACACTATCCGCTTTTTCCTTAGGCGCCAATGCATTGACCAAACAAGCCCAACGTCTACAACAAAGAGGCATTGTAATCTTTAATCCAGTCGCCCATGCTGCGAAAGTTGAACACATCATTTATCAATCATTAGAGACAATCAAGCTCACACCGCTGGATTGTCCCGCCTCACAAACCATTCAACAACGGTTACCTTGCTTCGGTATTCAGACTCGCCATGAAGATCTCACTGATGCGCTTCAGGCGATTCATACCGCATCGAATCAAATCAATGAAGTAAAAAGCTATGCTCAACAGGCCCTCACCTACAATCAAAAATTGTACAAAAATGTCAATAACTCAATTGATTTTTCTTATAAACAAAAAATGGATGAAATTGAACAGATATTAGATACCCGTTATGCTCACATGGCCCGTTTTGTCAAACTGTATGGTATGGATCACTTCGCTCAAATCATGGGCGGTGACACGGAAAAACAACTGTCTATCGAGGAATTGGAACAACTCGGAGAGCGTTATTACCAAATCTATGTCACCACTTGCGATAAAATTCAGGGAGCGCTTATCATTGGCCAAGATCGAATAAAAACCAGAATCGAAGAACTTCAATCTGAACCAAATTTTGAATATTTATTAACCGAATGGACCACACAAAAAGAACCCGGGCGAGCCAAACTCTGGTTAGATAATCACCTAGGCTTCGAAATAGACCAACTATCCCCCTCCTTAAAAAAGAATTTAATTGGTGTGTTAACACAATACCATGAACAATTAACAAACAAAAATACCCGACACCATGCAAAAATACAAAGCGAAAGATCCCTGTTACCCATCCGTGACAAAGCACGCAACCTTTTTAAAAATAAAGCCATTGATGGTCTCCAGTCTATCCAGGATGGACTCCAGCACTGTGATAATGAACACGCCACACAGTTTCGCCTGCTAATCTCAGGTTATATCCACGAGCTAAAAAACAACCCCACCGAAGCGCTCAAAAATTATCAACAAATTAATTTAAATTATTTACAAGAAGAGGCCTTAAAACGAACCTTAAATCTCTATTTTAACAGCGAACAATATGAATTCGCCATTGATATATTAAAGCAACTTGCCGAAATTTCACCACTATACTTACCCAAGCTCGCTGAGTTATTACGCATAACAGGAAATGTACAAGCCGCAATTGATCACTATACAGACTATCTCCAGAAATTCCCCAACGACCTGGTCAATATGCTAAAGTTAGGAAAGCTATACCAAACAATAGGTATCTCTGAAGCAGCCGCTTGGACATACAACTATGTACTTAGCCACGAGCCCGACAACCCAACAGCCATCCAAAGCCTGTTAGAATTAAAGAATACATCATGAAATTATCGCAGAAAAAAATACTAGTAACTGGCGCTGGTGGATTTATTGGCTCACATCTTGTTGAAACATTAATCAAAGAAGGTGCCCATGTACGTGCTTTTGTTAAATATAATAGCAGCAATACCTGGGGATGGTTAGACACCCTACCACCAATCATAAAAAATGAAATCGAAATTTTCGCAGGTGACATTTGCGACCCTTTCGGCGTAAACACAGCCATGCGCCACTGTGATATAGTATTTCATCTTGCCGCCCTGATTGCGATTCCTTATTCTTATCACAGCCCGGGTGCTTACGTTGATACCAATGTGAAAGGGACACTCAATGTGCTTCAAGCTGCCCGTGACTTGGACGTGGAGAAAATCGTCCACACCTCCACCAGTGAAGTGTATGGTAGTGCGCAGTTTGTCCCCATCACCGAACAACATCCATTAGTTGGCCAGTCTCCTTATTCTGCCAGTAAAATTGGTGCTGACCAACTGGCCTTATCCTATCATAAATCATTTGATCTTCCGGTGGCCATTGTTCGCCCTTTTAATACCTATGGTCCCCGTCAATCAGCGCGAGCCGTGATTCCAACGGTCATTAGCCAAATCGCCAATGGCAAACAAACCATTAAATTAGGTGCCACCCACCCCACTAGAGACTTCAATTATATCAAAGACACGGTAGCAGGTTTTCTCGCCATCGCCAGATCAGAAAAATCTGTCGGCGAAATCATAAATATCGGTAGTAATTATGAAATATCCATCAAAGACATGATCAAGCTCGTTATAGAACTGATGGAAAGCCATGTTAACATTGAAACTGAATCACAGCGGTTGCGCCCAACTCACAGCGAAGTCGATAGATTGTGGGCAGATAACACTAAAGCCAAACAGTTATTGCAATGGCAACCACAATACGATGGGGTTCAAGGTCTAAAAAAAGGCCTATTAGAAACCATTCATTGGTTTAAAAATCAAGCCAATCTGCGTTTATATAAAGATCATCTATACAACATCTAATATGGCGACAGCACTCCAACAAATCATCGACACGCTCATCAGTGTATTGCACAGCTCAAGTAAAACCATCAACTTGCACGAACCCACATTGAATGGTGCTGAATGGCAATATGTAAAAGATTGTATTGATACCGGCTGGGTATCATCGGTAGGCAGCTATGTGGATCGCTTTGAACAAAATTTGGCAAAATACACAGGACACAACTATGCTATCGCCACCACCAATGGAACATCGGCACTGCATGCCTGTTTACACGTTGCTCAAGTCCAGCAAAACGATGAAGTCTTAATACCCACACTCACGTTTGTTGCCACCGCCAATGCGGTATCTTATTGTGGTGCGATACCTCATTTTGTAGATAGCAACCCAAGCAATCTGGGTATTCATATTCCGAAACTACGCAATTATCTGTCAAAAACCACCAAACTACACAAGCAACAGTGTATCAATAAAACAACAGGGCGCCCTATCAAAGCGCTCATCGCTATGCATAGCTTTGGTCACCCGGTCGAGTTAGATGAATTATCCACCCTATGCCAAGAGTTTCACCTCACCCTGATCGAAGATGCCGCTGAAGCATTAGGCTCACTTTATCGAGGACAACACGTGGGACACAAAGGCTTGATGAGTATACTCAGCTTTAATGGCAATAAAATCGTGACCACCGGTGGTGGCGGCGCCATTTTAACCAATGACGAATCACTCGCTCATTTAGCAAAACACATCACAAGCACAGCAAAAATACCTCATGCCTGGCAAATAACTCATGACCAAATCGGCTTTAACTACCGCATGCCAAATATCAACGCAGCCTTAGGCTGTGCCCAACTGGAGCAATTACCGAGCTTCATCGAGAAAAAACGAAAACTGGCCGAAATTTACCGGCAAACATTTACCGATCTGCCCTATGCTGCTATTTTTATTGAACCTGAATACGCAAAAAGCAATTACTGGCTAAATTTACTGATGCTTGACAAAAATTATCTTCATCTAAAGGATGAATTATTAGCACAAAGCCACCAATTCGGTATTGCCATACGCCCAGCCTGGACCTTGATGCACCATTTACCCATGTATTGCTCCATGCCACGCATGGATGTCAGCATTGCCGAAGAGCTAAGCAAGCGCATCATATGTCTTCCCAGCAGCGTTAATCTGTTAGATAAGATTAACAACCAATGAATGCTCCACGTAAAATTAGCGTTGTTACCGGATCACGGGCTGACTATGGTTTATTGCATTGTTTAATCGACGCCTTACACCAAAGTCCCGATTTTCAATTGCAACTGGTGGTCACCGGTATGCATATGTCACCTCATTTCGGATTGACCCTCAATGATATTGTGCAAGACGGATTTCCTATCACCGCCAAAGTGCCTATGCTGGTGTCTGGTGACGATGCACAAAGCATCACAAAATCTTTAGGTTTGGGCGTGATTGGCTTTGCTGATACTTGGCAGCAATTACAACCGGATATAATTATGGTATTGGGCGATCGCTACGAAATACTCGCCGCTGCTCAAGCCGCCATGATATTTGCGATTCCCTTGGCACACATTGCCGGCGGTGATACCACCCAAGGCGCTTTTGATGAAGCCATACGTCATAGCATCACAAAAATGTCACATCTGCATTTTGTCACCAACCACCAAGCTGCCAAGCGCGTACAACAACTGGGAGAAAACCCCGAAACCATCTACAATGTGGGCAGTCCAGGTATCGACAATATCAAACAAACCTCATTACTCACACAGCAAGAGTTGGAAACTTCATTATCGTTTACACTGAAAAAAACTAATTTTCTGATTACCTATCACCCGGAAACGTTAGCGCAACAAACAACAGTCCATGAGTTTAATGAATTATTAGCTGCATTAGCCACTTTCGATGACAGCACAGGACTTATATTTACGCAAGCTAACGCAGATAATGCCGGCGCAAAAATCAATGCCTTGCTAGAAAATTTTGTCAGTCGTCATGCCAATGCGATAGCCTTTGTTTCCTTAGGTGCTCAACGATACTATAGTGCGCTCAGTTATGTCGATGCAGTGATCGGTAACTCATCAAGCGGTTTATATGAGGCACCAACATTTCACAAACCAACCATCAATATTGGTCAACGCCAAGCAGGGCGTCTGGCGGCTAGCTCAGTGCTGCATTGTGACGGAACTCAATCTGCAATTCTCAGTGCAATAGCCCAAGCACGTAACATGGATTGCTCAACTGTCATCAATCCCTACGGCGACGGGAAAACTTGCCCACGTATCATTTCGATATTAAAAACCATAAAACAACCGAAAAATTTATTGAAGAAAGTTTTTTTTGACTACGAGACTTCATTATGAATACGTCATTTGATTCGTTGTTATCATCCGTATATATCATTGCCGAAGCCGGTGTCAATCACAATGGTTCATTAACACGCGCCTTAAGTATGATAAATGTCGCTGCTCAAGCGGGTGCTGATGCGATCAAGTTTCAAAGTTTCAATCCAGAGGACTTAGCCTCTCCTTCTGCGGATAAAGCAGATTACCAAAAAAAGCATAGCCCAGACAATGAGTCGCAACTCGATATGTTAAAAAAGCTGGCGTTGACAAAAAACCAGCAATTACAGTTAGCAACAGCCTGTCACAAGCGCGGTATTGATTTCCTGTCATCCCCTTTTGACATCGATAGTGCTTCTTTTCTCATGAACGAAATCCATCCTAAATTTCTAAAAATCGGCTCAGGTGAAATCACCAACGGACCATTGCTTTATCATATTGCGCAACACGATTATCCAATGGTATTATCCACCGGCATGAGCAGCTTAGAGGAAGTGAAAAACGCGCTAGCGCTGATTTGTTTTTGTTATTTAAACAAAACAACAACCCCCACTGAAGCGCTCGTTCAGCAAACATACCAAAGCCAGCAAGCTAAAGCCATCTTGCAAAAAAATGTTTGCTTGCTCCATTGCACCACCGAATACCCTTGCCCTTTTGAACAAGTGAATTTGCGTGCAATGCAAAGCTTGCAAACGACTTTTCAGCTAAGCACAGGTTTGTCCGATCATAGCCGTGGTTACTATGTACCGATTGCTGCCGTTGCCATGAGTGCCGCCATCATCGAAAAACATTTCACCCTAGACAAAACGCTAGCTGGCCCTGACCATCAAGCCTCACTCGATCCCCAAGAACTTTCAGACATGGTCAATGCCATACGAATCACCGAAATGACCATGGGCAATCCAGTGAAGCAAGCGAGCTACAGCGAACAAAAAAATAGGCCAGTGGCTCGAAAAAGCCTGGTCGCTGCCTGTGATATCAAACAAGGCGAAGCTTTCACATTACACAACCTCACCACAAAACGACCAGGCCATGGCATATCCCCCATGGAATATTGGAACCTATTAGGTAAAACTAGCACTCATAATTATTCCAAAAACGATTTGATCAGACCATGACATCACCAGCCATCATCCTGTTAGGTGTCGGCGGACACGCCAGTGTACTGGTGGATGTGATTCAATTGCTCGGATATAACATACTCGGATACACCAATCCTATCCCAATAGATGACCGTCATTTTATTGACGACCTTACTTACTTAGGTCCTGACGAACAAATTACCCAACATTCCATCAACGAAATACAACTCGTTAATGGCCTTGGCTCTGTCGGACCAATAATCAAGCGGAAACAATTATTTCAATATTTCACTCAGCTTGGTTATTCATTTGCTAACCTGTGCCATCCATCAGCTATCATCAGTACCTCACACGTACATTGCGATCAAGGTCTACAAGCGCTGGCAAACAGTGTCATTAATACCCACAGTATCATTGGCACCAATGTTATTTTAAATACCGGAGCTATCATTGAGCATCACTGTACTATTGGGGACCACTGTCACATAGCACCCGGAGCTGTCGTCTGCGGTCATTGCCGTATCGGTGATGCCGTTCATGTCGGCGCCAACGCCACCATCAACCAAGGAATTCTCATTGGTAATGGTGCAGTTATTGCTTCAGGTTCAGTGGTTATTTCTGATGTTAAACCTGGACAACTGATGACAGGGGTACCCGCTACTGTCAAAAAAACCTATGAATGAGTGGAACAGTCTATCAATTAATCTGCAAGCTAGCATGAAAGATGCGCTGGCCATCATTGATAAAAATGCCAAACAAATCGCCTTGGTAATCGATGCTAATGAGCGACTACTCGGCACCGTCACCGATGGCGACATTCGTCGAGCTTTATTGCGGGGCGATGATTTGACAACACCCGTTGAAAAAATCATGAACACCAACCCCACCACCGGCCTCTATGACGAAGACCATGAAACATGGCAACGCACAATGCGGCGCCACACCTTACAACATTTACCGTTGTTGAATGCCAATGGGCGTGTCGTCGGACTGACTCGCTATATTTTGCCTAGCGAGCCTCGGCGCCAAAATTTAATCGTTCTAATGGCAGGTGGTTTAGGTTCGAGACTTCGCCCACTCACTTATAAACAACCGAAGCCATTGCTTAAGGTAGGATCCAAGCCCATTCTGGAAACCATTATCGATAATTTCGCTAAACAAGGGTTTTATCGGTTTTATTTATGCATTAACTACAAAGGTTACATGATTCGCGACTATTTTCAAGATGGCCGTCACTGGGATGTAGAAATCAATTACATTGAAGAACCTAAAAAATTGGGTACCGCAGGTGCCTTAAGTTTATTACCAGAAATACCCGATAGCCCTTTTTTTGTCATGAACGGGGACTTATTAACTAAAGTTGATTTTGTTCGCTTATTACAATTCCACTTGAAACAAGAATCGGCGGCAACCATGTGCGTAAGAGAATATTCCCATACAATCCCATACGGAGTCACCCAATTAGATGGCTATCAGGTTACTGAATTACAAGAAAAGCCAACCCACCGCTATTACACCAATGCCGGTATCTATACGCTCAATCCCGATATCATCAAACATATCCCGGAAAATACCTTCTACGACATGCCCACGTTATTAAATCAGTTGTTGTCCGATAAACAGCTCATTAGCAGTTTTCCACTGCGGGAATATTGGATTGATATAGGCCGGGCTAGTGATTTTGAACAAGCACGTTTGGATTATGATGAATTTTTTAATAGCTAATGCCACCCGGCATGATCAATGAGTGCGCGATCTATGAAAGATAATTTTGACTTTGGTCAGTTTCAATTAAATCCTTTCGGAGAAAAATATCTTAGCTCAGTAACAGGTAACACCTTCGCCCAAACACGTTCCAGCGATATTTATCAGAAATTTTATGGAAAGAATACCTTCCAAGAAGATCAATTTCATATTATTATCGGTACCGATTCAGGGCTGTTAATACGTCATATCCTCAAGCATAACAATAAAAGTTGTCGTTATCTTTTTGTTGACTTTGCTCCTGTCATTGATTTAATCCGACATCAAATTCCTCCATCCTCCATTGATAAAAATATCAACCTATGCACCATTGAAGACTGGGAAAATATCGCAAAAAAACTTGACTTAGAACGTTACGCTATTACTGACAACGTACAGTTCACTCATTCTGTTGCTTCTAAAGAGGCCTATGTTTCTGATTATATTCCGCTCGCCTCACAACTCACTCAAGAAACTCATCGAATTGTGCAAAAATTTAGAATGATTCTGCAAGAAAAATTCTTTATTGACCAAATGTTTCTGAATATTCCAGACAACCTTCAGCCGAGTTTATTTATTAAAAATATTTTTTTAGGGCGTTCTTGTGTCATTCTCGGTGGAGGTCCATCATTAGATGATTATATCGATTGGATTAAATCGAATCGGAAAAATATGGTGGTGATCGCTGCTCCCCGGATGTGCAAACGTTTACTCGAAGTTGATTTAACCCCTGATATTTTTATTAGTATCGATCCGACTCAAAAAAGTTTTGACAACAGCAAAGATATATTGAAGTTCAATGATACTTTATTGATTAATGGTAATCATGTAAATCACATGTTACTAGGACAATATAATGGAAAAACTATTTTTTTAGGAACCAAATATCCATGGTTCACACCAGCCAATCAGAAAAATTTTGACATTTGTCCGCCGACAGTTGTCAATACCGCCGTAAATATAACGATTATTATGGGATTTAAACAAATCATTCTTTGTGGCGTTGATTTGTGCTTTAGCCCGGAAGGTTATAGTCATGCCAAAGGGAGCAATGAGCACAAGGCTGGGCCTCTGATCACCAATAATCATCTAGCGGTGACCACCAATGATGGCAGACAAGCCGAAACCAGCCGTTATTTTGTTAACGCAATCGAACCCATGGAGAATCTCGCAAAACAAGCGAAAGCCTCGGGTCATACGGTGATCAATCCAACTGGATATGGCGCTCGTTTAACCGATGTTGACTATATCCCCATACAAAATATTCAACTGACTCCCATCGAGCAATCGATTACCGAAACCATTCGTGATGCAATACCAACACTCTCCCAATACGAACGGATAAACATTCAAAAAAAGTCCATCACTGAACTGGAAAAATTTCGCATAGAATTAAATACAATAAAAAAATTAACGCACAAATCGTTAAAATTTCTTGCCAAAATGAGACAGACTGAGAATCACAAAGTACTCTCAAATTTGAACCTACAGCTTGATATCATTAATGAGATATTTAAATCCACATGTCATGCGACTACCTCATTTTTACGCAACTATGCTGCCAACGAATTTATGAACATTGTCAGCCCCTCCCCTGACAAACTGCCCAGTCCTGAAGAAGCCATTGAAGCCAGCAAGGCCTATTACAAGATATATAAAAGAGCGATTCGAATTATTCTCCATCGAGTCCAGGATTCCATCGATAAAACCCAAATCAGAATTATCGAAAATCAGGATAACCCCGATTTCCAATTGCTCACTGAACGATGGACTAAGGATCAACATTTTGGTCGGGCACATTTGTGGAAAAAACAACATGCGGCGAGTTATCAAGAACTGGATGAAACGAGCATAAACTACCTACAAGATATGAACGAAAAATTTTCAGCCTTGCTAGAGCAAGAATCAACCCACAACGAATATCAAGCAGATAATGCCGGCTTAAAAGGAATTCCCAATAAAGCAAAACAGTATTTTATCGAAAAAAATATTCAGGGGTTAAATGACTTATTGCTTAAAATACAGGAATTCAACAATGTCGACACCCATGAATATAGCTCGATAACTCAAGCCTACTTATTCGACATCCAGGGTGAAATGGATCAAGCATTGCCGTTATACCTTGCCATTTCTTTAGAAGGTCTCATTGAGGATGCTTTATCACGGGCAACCAAAATATATCTGATAAAACAACAAATCCCCGAGGCACTCAAGGTATTAGGCCAACTATGTACATTGACACAAGCATTTATGCCCATGTATGCAGAGCTACTCAACATGGCAGGAAATAATCAAACCGCCATTGGCATCTACACTGATTACCTGCAAAACAATCCAGAAGATTTTTCAACGTTTATGAAACTAGGAAAATTATATTATTCGTTAGGTATTTTGGACTCAGCCCAATGGGTTTTTGATTATATTCTAAAAAATCAACCAAACAATATAGAAGCTCAAAACTTCATGAGTCAGCTGCAAAACAGTGCTTGAATTACCATACCAATAGGCAACCACCATGAACAACCCGCATATCATCAAAAAAAATATCAAGCAGCTATATCATCTGCCAGACCAGGTGCAATATTGTCGACAATGTACCGTGTCAAATCAGCGACCTCGTATCGTATTCAATAATGAAGGGATATGCAGTGCTTGCCAATTTACAGAAATAAAAAAAACCACAAATTGGCCACAACGAGAAACAGAACTGCAACAATTGCTCGATAAACACCGTAAAGGGAATGGAGAGTATGATGTTATCGTCCCAGCCAGTGGAGGCAAAGATGGTAGTTTTGTTGCTCATCAACTAAAAGAAAAATATGGTATGAAGCCCTTGACTGTCACCTGGGCACCTCACTTACCTACTGATATTGGTCAAACAAATTTGGCAAGTTTTATCGATGCTGGTTTTGATAATATCTATGGCCAACCCAACGGAAAAGTTCACAGACTGTTAACTAAGCTGTCTTTTGTCAATATTGGCGACCCCTTTCAACCGTTTATTTATGGTCAAACTAATTTTCCACTGAAAACCGCCGTAAACTATGGAATTAGTTTAATTATGTATGGCGAAAACGGCGAAGTTGAATACGGTGGCGATATGAAAAATGCCAATAAAGCGACTCGCGAAATTAGCGATCATAACAAACATTATTTTTCTGGAATACCTCCAGAAGCCTGGAGTGAAAGTGGTATCAATGCTCACGATCTACACATTTATTTACCTCCAGATACCACAAAGCTACGTAAAAATAACACCGAAATACATTTTTTTAGCTATTATAAAAAATGGGATCCACAAGAGAATTACTATTATTGCCGAGAACACACCGGATTTCAGCCCAATCCAGAAAGAACTCAAGGCACGTATTCAAAATACGCAAGCTTGGATGACAAACTCGACGGAATACATTATTATCTGTCACTCATTAAATTCGGTATCGGCCGAGCAACCTCTGATTCAGCCCACGAAATACGCGATGGGAAAATTACCCGAGAAGAAGGTGTTGCTTTAATCAAACGCTATGACCAAGAATTTCCCAATAAATATTTCCAAGAATTTTTAAACTATTGCGATATTGAAGAAAGCTTGTTTTGGCACGTCATCGATAGCTGGCGCGCAGACCACATTTGGAATAAAGTCAACGGTCACTGGCAACTACGCCACCCTATCTGGGAACAATTTCATCAAGAAAACAACCTTGCTAAACTAGCAAATGACTAAATCAGCAGGAAATTTTTTAATAAACATAAGCCGGCTTCCCCACTTTTTTCTGGATGAAACTGTAAGCCGTACACGTTATCTTTTGCAAGCGCGGCAATAATCGGCAAACCATTGTAGTGACATTGAAAGAGCATATTGTCATCATTCGCCAGCTTAACCTGGTAAGAGTGTAGAAAATAGGCATATTCTGCTCCCTTAAGTCCTTTGCACATTAATTTACCTGCTTCAGTGACATTTTCTGAAGAATGTAACTGCTGCCAAGCAATGTGTGGAACCTTATTGTGACTGCCACAAGGTAATTGATCCGGTATTTTTTTCACCCTGCCCTGAAATAAGCCAAACCCCTGGGTCACGGCTTGCTCTTCACTGGACTCCATCAGCAATTGCATACCCAAACAAATTCCTAACAAGGGTCGCTCTAGGTCGATAAATGACAGAATGGCCTCATATAGACCTTTCTGCTTAAGCGCATTCATGGCCGTATTAAATGAACCAACACCTGGCAATATGACACGATCATAATGCTTTAATTGCGCAGCAGAATTCACTAGCTCGGGCTGTCCACCAATTTTACCAATTGCAGCATAGACACTGCGAAAATTACCCATGCCACTATCAATGATCGCAACCTTAGCTATCATATTGGCCTAACCCCAATCCCTGCTTGCGATGCCGATGCTTTTATTTCTTTAATCGTATATCGCTCATAATGCAATGCATCCGCTACCGCCACGGCATCAATATTGGCACATTGCACTGCATCAATTAAATGGCCGGGTGATCCAAAACCACCACTAGCAATCACGGGTACATTTACCTGAGCAGTGACTTGCGCTAATAAATCCGTATCAAAACCTTGGCGAGTCCCTTCCTGATCCACAGAAGTAATAAGCAGTTCACCAGCACCCAGCTCCACCCCTTCTGCGACCCAGCGTATAACATCAACCCCAGTTCGTTCGCGACCATTATCTACATAAGCCTCCCATTGGTTTTGCCCTATATTCTTGGCTTCTATCGATAACACCATACATTGAGAGCCAAAATAATTAGCCACTTCTTGTATTAGTTTAGGCCGCTTAATTGCCGCCGTGTTGATCGCCACTTTATCAGCACCCGAACGAAGCGCTTGCTCTACATCTTGCAGGGATCGAATACCACCAGCTACCGTTACCGGAATAAAAATATTCTCGGTGGTATATTTCACAAAATCGAAAATATTATTCCTACCATACAATGACGCCACCGCATCCACATATAATAATTCATCAGCCCCAGCTTGATAATAACGCGTAGCAAATTCATTCGGATCCCCAAGCACGCGTAATCCTTCAAAGTTAATACTTTTAATTAAATTGGGACTTTTAATATCCAGTCGTGGAATAATACGAATATTCGAGGCGAGACTACTCATTCTAAAAATTTTTCACCGAAACAGTATCCAGCAAATTAAGATCGTGCCGCCAGGTTTTTTGTGCTGAATAAAGCGTTTCAGCAACCAACCAGTCATCCGGGGTATCAATATCATGGCTGCTGATGCCATCCATCTGCAAACCATAGATACTTGCTGGGAAAAATGTCTTTTGCTGTTGCAACACATGGGTTTTTACCAAATACATTGCGCCATTGGGTGTCAATAGAGGCTCAACTTCTTGGCGATGGGTCGACAGTTTTTCCGATTCGTTGTTGATGGCAGACAATTTACCTAGGGAATCCGCATAAAAAATCGTTTGCAACGATCGAAAAATCGATTTAACACCAATCACCGCATCCACTTGTTTTTCATAAAATAGCGATAATGCTTCACGAATAGTTTCCGGGCTTCGAAAAGGTGAAGTCGGTTGCAACAACATAATCGCATCCGGCGGCGCCTGCCAATGACTTTGCCATGATAGGGCATGCAACACTACATCAACCACACTTGAAGTATCTTGAGCCAGTTCGTTTGGTCGGAAAAAAGGCACTGACAGCCCGGCCGCCTTCCCGATTCTAGCGATCTCCTCGTCATCAGTACTCAATAGCGCCGTACAATTTGTTAGATTAGCACGCTTGATGGCTTCAGCAGTCCATGCAAGCAATGGCAAATCCCCGAGCTGTTTAGCATTTTTCCTAGGCAAGCCCTTGGAACCACCACGTGCCGGTATCACGATCAATACACTGGGATGATTCATCTCACTTCGTTCCATCCATTATTTTTTAATAAAAGCAATCTTTTTCGGCAATGAATTATTAGGTTCAACTGACACAAATACCGTTGAGGGACTGCCATCGGCAATATGATGCGCCTTTCGCCAATAGACTTCATGTTCTCGAATACGTTGATAATCAAAATTAACCATTAACTCCCGTAGGCCCAACAGCTCGACGGCAGTAAAGTTATGTGAAATCACTGCAGTTATTCGCGTTGCATCGCCCAGATCCAATAAATATTTTTCAAGATCACCCTCGTATTGTTTCATAATCTGATCTCGGTACACGGTGAACCATTCAGAACCCGGATACGGCGTTGCAAAAAAAGGTTTTACCACAATCCCTAATTGCTTCCAGGCTTCCATATTCTCGTAGATGGATAAAAAATCCTCATTGGGAAATCCAATAATCTGATTCGGGATCGGACGAATACCTGATTCCAAAGTCCAAAAAAAGCTTCTCATATTGGTTTTCGGGGTAGCGCCTTTGCCAATGGTTTTCATCACATGCCGGGAAAATGACTCATAACCATAGACCAAATGCGAACAACCCGCTTGCCGCATCATCTTTAACGTCTCTGGATTGCAAAGTGTCGCATGGCTAGTGCCAGACCAATGCACACCGCGACAATGTTCATCATGTTCAACGCCATCACGGATACAGCTTGGCTGCAAACCGCATTCAATCCAAAGCCGAGTGATCTCTTTCAACCATGTTCTCTTTGAGTATTGGTCCATGGTCATTAAATTTTCATCGAGGAAACCAATAAAGTCGATATTATACTTGTCATAGGCATGCTTAACCAACTTCACGATATACTCAGGGCTGTGATAACGTATGGTCCTTGTATAATTCCCCGGCTCATCAAAATGAATCTGGGTATTACCCGATTCATCAGGTTGATAACGCATATCACCGGCAATGCCTAAATGGTAACAATAACGGCAAATCAATGAGCAACCATAACTGGCATTGATATCCAAGCGCCGTTTCGCTAGCATACCTTCTTCTGAAAAAAGCACTTGGCTGTTAGGAAAATAAACATCTTCCAGAGGAAATAAGTCCCACGCCGGATAAGGCAAGCTATCCAGGTCTTCTAATAAAGCTCTTTGCTTGGATATAATAAACTTACCCTGATGACCTCTAGAGATGGTGCCATCAATGTCTTGCCATTGTTGCTCGCCGGTATCAATCATCGCCAAGATTTCGGGAAAGGTTTGAAACGCCTCACCAATCACACCAATATCAACCTCTGGCAAAAACTGCATAACCTCGTTAGGTAACGATGTCAATACACCACCACCAATAATAATGTTGCTCTGTGGACATTGTTGGCGTGCGAGTTTTACAATATGCTTTAAGGAACCGTATGCGGTAGTAATACCACCCAGTGCAATCACATCCCAGCTATCGGCTTGTAACACTTCAATAAGCGTTTGTTCTCCACGTCGCCAAGCATTTTCATCATAGACCTGCACCCTATGACCTTGATCCATGGCAATCGCCGCCAACAATGCGATACCATAAGGCACATGCCGAGGGTCGTCTTCTTCTCTGACAACGGGATTAATAAATAATACTTTGGCCATGGTCTTTCTCTTAATCGTTATGTCGAAGTACTGCTCAAAAAATCAACTAAAGGCATGTATTGAACACCTTCGCCAAACACAATCCCACCCTCAGTACAATTATATGTCACACAATTCGCGTCAGGCAGTAAATCAAATAAACACTGGCGATACCACATATAAGCGGGATCGCTATAAAACCATTGATCCTCATGCGGATTAAAGACACGGATAAAATAATCTTTCAGTTGAGCCTGACCAAATAAGGCAGCGGCCTCTTTATAATACTGCGTCTTTTCATAAGGCGTGCCCTCATAATAACCAAAGTCCATACCGGTAAATGCCACTTGTCTTTTATTAAGCACCGCATGTCCCATCATCCAACATGCTGTTCCTACATTGCCACCGGCATTAACACAAGGCAGCTGATTCTTCTTATATAATGCTCGGGTGATACTATTTTCCTGGTCGGGATCATCATACATAGGATTCCACCAATAAATTTTCATCTTGCTATCAATGGCTCGTTTCACCACGGCATTAGATGCTGAAGTGGATAACGCAATATTGATGTCTTTGCCATATTTATCCAATAACGTCAATATTTCATCATTCACTTGCAATTCATTGGCAAATGCCTCATCCATATCCTGACGACTAAAATAGTCATCGGCAATAATATCCTCTTCCGTTAAATGAGGATCCCCAAACCAGCGAACAATTCGTTTTGCGTGAGGGTCTAAAGTAACCACCAAATCTGGAACAACATGATTTCTTAAGCAATAAAAAAGCGCGCTATCTGTCGAAATGATGGCACCTTTATAGTTTGTTTTTTTAAGCATCGACAAAGGGTCTTGTCGTTTGATGCTAGGCCCCGCCGCAATCACAATACATTGATCACCGTCTGCTAAGGGTTGATTTCGTAAATCTGCCAATGATCGCCCATAACGAAAAAATTGTTGATTTCGTTCGGCATTATTTAATCCTTGCCCAGTGGTACGCTCACTGGTCAAATGCAGCATATTATCCACCAACGCCATACCGATAGGTTGCGGCTTATTTCCTAGGACACCCATAAAAACCTCCAGGCAGAAAAACGGAGTTAATCCTTTTTATCATCCCACATAACTTTCTTTTTTGAGACAAAAGCAATACTGCCACCTAATTTTTTCAATGCCTCTTTTTCAAATTTTTCTTCCAGAGTATTATTTTTTTGTGGCTGGTCAACCACTGAATTTTTTGTTTTAAAATTACCTTTTAAAATTTCTGACATACTTTTTAAACCTTAAGTTGTTAAATAAAATTAATGTCGATCATCTATTTCACGCAAAGCATCAATCAGCTCATATTCAATTAAATCTGCTAAATACAAAAAATCTGCTTTTAACTGTGCTTCTATCATTTTCTGTAAAAGTGTATTGAAATTTTTCAACGATTCATCCGGTGCTGAGGTTGATATTACCGTTAGCAATTCATCAATCAATTCAGAAAACAATTGCCCTGCCTTGCCTTCCATACCTAATCGAAAAGCGTTGGCGGTACGTTGCATTTTTATTGAGGGCATATTTTTCATCTAAGCCCTATCCAAATAAGTTGTGCCTTTAATCTCAGCCCCTGAGCGACTCATATTGTAAAATTTAACATCAGGATGACAAGTAATATAATGTTCAGTATCACGCAAAAAACCAATTAAACTTGGCGATGACTGGATCTTTTCATTATAACCATTGAAAACCACATATTCACCCGTCTCTGGCACCAAAATATCTCTTGAGCGCACCCCCGAAGCATGCTGCAATTCATTTGAGAAAGCATAATCCACGCCCGCCAACACGATTTCCCCTACACTCATTTTAACAGCTAAATCAATCGCGGCATGCACCACTGTACCTGCAGCAAACAAACATCCTTTAGGATATTGAGCTGTCATTTTTTCATAAATTTTGTGTTGACCATACGCAGTAAAACGCGCTCCCTTCCACAACACTAACACACGCTTTGAAACAACAGGAAAGTAAACTAAAGGTACTTTGCTAAGCAAAGTCAAATCAACATCGAAGACAGGTAATATTGCGTCTTCTTGTGGCTCAATAACAACGACAACATCTGGAATTATATTTTCTGAAATTAACGGAATCACTGCTGAGCTTACCGCAATCATAAAATAATTATCACGATTTTTCCGTATCCAGGCATAGTTATCTAGTAAACTTGGACCTGCCCCAACAATCAGTGCAGCCTGCCCAGGGCGACTATGAAAAAAGCTAGCCACATCGCCATCATTTTTAATATTATCGATATTTTCTTCAATTTGCTGCTGGTAGATGGCTTGTTTTTCACTAAATTTTTGCTGAATATGTGGTGTCGACAATTCCAATAAAATTTTATCACGTAAATGATACGCCACCTCATCAGCTAATTTCAAGCAAGCAGGTTGGGCCGCAAATGGATATTGAAGTTGAGTATCCTCATTAGCAAATAATAAACGAACACGCTCATCACGCAACCAATCGGAACAATCAAATTCCATGATCACTTGGTAAAAAATCGACGGGTTTAAAACAACACACACCAACTCAGTCAGTGCCTTTCTTTTTAACAATACACGTGGTATATCACCTAATCCCACACCATAAACAAATACACAAGATTTTCCGAAAGGTACGATGCTTGCCTGCAATTCTGCCTCTTTATTCCTATCATAAATACTACTCAAATGAATACCATTGATCACCAATATTTTTTCATTGTTGTGATGCAGTACCTGTATTTCCAGTTTTTCATTTGACCTCGACAAGTTATCCAATAAACCAGGCCAACGCTGTTGCACAATTTGATGATTCTGAGTAATTTTCATTATTTCTTTATATGAAGATATGATCCATTGGTTTTACCGGCATTGGGAAATCTAGTGTTGGCTTAGTACAATACCACATGAAAATATCATGCCAAGCAAGTCATTAACAAATACTGGCATATCCTATGCTATTTCACTTGGGCCATGTTCTATCCTTTTTAGCCAGAGATTTGTCCGATGACCATGTTTACTGATGATGTTTATTTTATTGATAGGGATATTGCTCAAGAAACGGCCTTAAAAGCCGAAAAGATTAAACTTCATTCAGGTCAACTAGCAATTAAGAACAGCTATTATGATGGAGAACCTCTGCACCATGCGCCCGCCAATTTAATTCATGTGCCGATTAACAACTTCTCTGAGTATTTTTTATCTCATCCAGATAGAATCCCCAGGCATCTTTGTCCAATTAAAAAAGGCGTTTCTACCGAGAAAGAAAAAATACAAGAAATAGAAGCCACCTTTAAGATCTTGCTCAATCAATTGCATAATCATATTCAAAACACAGAAAACCCCATCATGCATCATCAAGACACTTATTTTCTTGATCGAGATCGCGCCTATACCACTGCACTCAATCAAAATCGTGTAAAACTGAATCATCCCACTATTGATGGCCTACAAATTTGTTATTACAGTGGTGAACCTTTTGAGGAAGCTCCCGAAAATCTAGTCTATGTACCAACCGAAGACATTTATGATTTTTTTGTCAACACACGGCTTCGTATACCCTATCGACTCGAGTTTTCTCCCGAGACAACAGAACAAGAAAATAAAGAGATCGCCGAAACGTATCATGAACTCCTATCAGCGGTACTAAATCAGAGAATTAATATCAGAGAATATCTCACTAAAGAACTTAACACGCTAAAACCAAGTTTTGAGTATATAAAACAATATCGCGTGTTTTTAATGGCATGCAGAGAAACTCAGGTCATGCAATATGCGGCAAAATATTTGGCCGAAGCCTTCCGGAAATTAGGGCATCAAGTTGAGTTTTCTATTGAACAAAATGATATGGAAGATCTTGGTGATGGGACTTGGCATAAAAAATTACGTCATGACTTCAACCCTCATATCGTCATTAGCATCAATCATCAAAATAACGACAATCTGCACAGCGATGTATTTAATGTGATTTGGTGGCAAGATCCTATGCCCAGACTACTTAAAAAAACCCCACTTCATTGGCGAAAACGTGATTTAGTTTATTCAATCTCACCCACCTTAGATAAATACCTTGATGCCTGTGATGCGCCAAAAATACGCCGCCAGCAATTTTGCATAGATACTACGATATTTAAAAATTATCCGGAAATTAATCGAGAAGAAAAAATTGTTTTTATCGGTTCATCCTATCAAGATTTTATCAAATACCAAGCTAGTGATCGCAGTCTTGAAGTTATTTCATTTTTCAATCATTTTTTAGACACAGAAATCACCATAACAAACCAGATCATCAACCAAGCAGTCACAAAATTTGATATCCCCTTCGACCGGGTTTTTTGGAAGTTATACCACTACGCTATTCGCAGAAAAGCCGTCCAATGGATTTGTCAAAACCATATGCTTCCTGTTGAAGTATATGGCTATGGATGGGAAAACGACCCCATTGTCTCACCATTTTTTAAGGGTTCAGTCACTCACGGCTCAGCCCTGGCAAAAATATATAACAACGCCAAACATGCATTGGTGGTTCACCCTTTCGAAATTAACTCCCAAAGGCTAAGTGAAGTCGCTGCCTGTGGTGCAATCCCTTTAGTTTTCGATTGCAGGCATCTTGCGGAGCCTCCTTACTGGGAAGACGAATGTATATATTTTCATTCATTTAATTCTTTGCAAAATGCACTCAGTAAAAAACCAAAAAAACTAGCCTCCAATATTGCGCAACACTTTACCTATGAAAAGTTTGCTAAAAACATTATTAGTCAAGTAGAAAAGTCGCTGAATACTTAGAACCTACATTTCGCACCCAGTCACGCGATCTCGCTTGATCCTTGATTCCACAGAAATTCTTCTTCAGTCGCCAATACAACCAGTATTACCTCCTTCAGAAAAATTCCTGTGAAACCAATTATCTTCGCGATTTTCACATGCCTGAGTGCGAAATGTAGGTTAGAAATTAAAATCAAATAAAATTGACATGCTCAGGTGGACTTTTTAAATCCCAAAGAAATTTATTGATGTAGTCTTGACGGCAGCCAATGGCACAATCTTTATGCACATCCACACTGTTTGTGATATCTTGATGCACCGCCCAATAATGATCACTCTGCACAAGTTCATAAAAACTATGCTCATGCAAATCACCCATGTAAAATCGTTCCTTATTAAAAAATGGACCACACGGATAGATTTTACCATTGCCAGATATTTGTAGTAAAAAAGGCGTGCCCATGCAAACATCGTATTTCCGATAACCATTTTTATACAAATCAGTTTCGCTATTGGCGTTAATTTTATTCCACTTCACTTGCACAACATATTCATCATTGGAATAGCTTTCAGCACATTTCAGTTTTTCTGCGGCCCGTTGATAATCATCATAGTTCACGCCGATTTCTTTGTATTCTGAATCGGAGCAATGTTTAATCACAAAATAATCCACGCCTAATTCCTGACCCAGTTTTGCCTCGGCAATGACTTCATCAAAGCACTCTGGAATCAACACCATTTGTAAACCAATAGTGCATTGATAACCATGTTGCTTTTTCAGTTGAACTAAACTACGAATTTTATCAATTAACAAATCAAAATTCTTGGCTTTTGATTGATGGACTTTCTGAAACCCAGCTGCACTACCGGCAGACAGGTTAAATCGTACCCAGGACATATTCGCCAGTACATCATGCGCTCGATCCATATCCAATAACAAACCGTTGGTGGCCATCGAGGTATCAATGCCATGACTTGCCGCCAATACTGTTGCATCATAAAGTGCCGGATTTAAGGTGGGCTCGCCATCACCAATAAAACCTAAAGATCGAACACCTAAACGCCCGCAATCCTCAATGAAATTTAATAATGGTTCGCGAGCAATCATTTTCCCTTTTGTCATATTCTGTACCACTGCATAACAATACAAGCAGGCGGTGTTACAATACTTTGTCAAACCCATATCAATGTGAATCGGGGCGATTTTTTCTCCTTTTTGCCAGGCAAGCACCCGATCTAGATGATGTAGCATTTTGTGACCATCAAACCGGAAACGTTGTTGTTGATTTCGAAATGATGGCCCACTAAACATATTTGGCATCTTTTGATCAGCGTGATCATCGGATCGCTTTCTAATTAAACCAACTTGATTTTCAAATTGGACTAATTCAATGGTCTGAACAGCAGTTGTTTTTGCTTGCCCTGCACTGCTCGTCATTGGCGATGCATGATCATTATCCATGGTATGCAAAGCCGAGCGGTCAACAATACTATTAGAGGTACGTAATTTATGGCCAGGTTGTTTTGCTAGCGGTGCATTATCTGGTATCGCCGTGGTAACATCTTTGCCAAAGCGATTGACCGAGTTTTTATGATTTGCCATGTATTGTTCCTTTACGAAGGATATTTAAAAAGGCCCGACATAATCTGCTGCTGAAATATCCCTGGGTGAAGTGCGATGTAGTGCTTGTAATATTGGTTCAATGGTGGATGTATCGCACGCCATTCGAGTTAAAATACATTGAGCGATTTGCTCTGCATCGATATAATAATCATCGGCCAAAAAAGGTGACGTCGGAACCGGATGATTCGGTGCAGCCAATCTGATAGGTGGACATTTCAAACTATCATAGGCCTGCTCAATAATACGAGTAATCACTTCACTACTGACGCCACACGTCTCTGTACCGGTATCGGTTACCATCACTCGTCCGGTTTTTCTTACTGACTCAACCACCGGCACCATATCAAGTGGATTGCACGAACGCATATCAATTACCTCAATACTGATACCGTGTCGTACCAATACACGGGCGACCTTTAATGCTTCAACAACCATCAATGAGAATGCCACAATAGTAAAATCTGAACCACTCGTCACGATGTTAGCCCGATCTAAAGGGACTCGATAGTCAGTTTCTGGCACCTGATCCACCACATTGTGCAACCAACGATGCTCAATAAAAATCACTGGGTTGTCATCTTCAATCGCCGTGATCAACATACCTTTCGCATCGTAAGCAGAAACCGGCATCACCACTTTAAGGCCTGGCACATGGCTAAATAAAGCTTGCAAACTTTGTGAATGCTGCGGCCCTTGCCCCCAACCTCGACCAATAATGAGCCGTACCACCAAGGGTACCGACGACTGGCCATTAAACATAAAAAACCATTTTGCCGCATTATTAATTAATTGATCCATGGCAAGCAATGCAAAATCGATTCGCTGATGTACCATAATGGGTCGCAGCCCCGTCAAGGCCGCACCAATGCACACACCGGTCATACCATTTTCTGCCAATGGCATATCAAACACTCGATGTTTCCCAAATTTTTTTTGTAAATCCAACGTGCTATTAAAAATACCTTTAGGATCAGGTACACCTTCACCAATTAATAACGTATTCGAATAGGTCGCTAAACAATAGGCTAACGCCTCGTTAATCGCTTGGGTATAACTTAACGAACGATTCAGCATCAGTTATGCAAAAACTCGATGGCTAATTTGTTGTGAATGAGGAGCCGGACAGCTTTTAGCAAACTCAAAAGCCTCCATGATTTCCTCCATAATCATGGAGTGAATATGTTCCAGCCTCAGCGCCATATCAACGTCGTTGTCAACCAGTTGTTGATACAAGCGTTTAATGGGGCAATGTTGCTGCCAATAGCTAACATCTTCTCCTATCCGATATCCTAGGTGATCATCAAAATCAGGACCGCAATGCTCGCGCCATCGATAGGTATCAAGTTCGATAAACTGTGGACCTAATCCTGATGTCGCGTCAGCAACCGCTTTTTTTGCAATCTGATAGCTGGCAACTGAATCATTGCCATTCCCCTGCCAAACTCGCCAACCATGAGCACTGGCAATGTCACTGATTTTTCGATCAGGCTGTCTATCTTTAATATGTGTGTACACGGAATATTGATTGTTTTCACAAACGAAAATAACCGGTAATTTGTGTAGCGAAGCAAAGTTCAGTGATTCATGAACGACACCTTCTTCAAAACAACCATCACCAAAAAAAGCAATCGCCACTTGCCGCTCTTCCAATAACTGAAAAGACCAAGCAGCACCCACCGCTAACGGAACCGTACCACCAACGATCGGTGTCGAACCGAGAAAACCGGCAGCTTTATCAATTAAATGCATGGAGCCCCCCATGCCACCACAACAACCTTCAGACTTACCATATAACTCAGCAATCATCCGCTTAAGATCACCACCTTTTGCTAAATAGTGACCATGTGCCCGATGATTACTAAAAACAACATCTTTGCTATTTAACGCGAGACACACACCGGCAGCAATCGCTTCTTGGCCGATGCACAAATGCATTGGGCAACGTATTTCTTGTTGCGCATAATGATCCGCCAAGGTTTCTTCAACCCGACGAATACGCAACATACTCCGGTACAAACCAATCAATAATGACAGCTCTGACATAATTTATTTTAACAAGGTCGTAATATATTTATACAGGTTAACGGGCTCAATGGTGTCACGATTACACACGATCTGCACATCAATGGCAGCTGCAGCGCTCGCCACAAACGCAACCAGCTCACTCTTTACACGGCCTCCCAATAAAATACTCGCCATCGCCAAAAATGCATCACCAGCCCCCACACGATCAACCACCCGGGTGGATAAGGCAGGTACTTGGTGTGCAGATAAGCCGCTATCTTGCATCAATACACCCTCTGTGCCACGCGTAATCGCAATATGTGAAGCCTGCAACGATTGACATATGGTATTCATTAAATCAGTAAGATCCTTGTGCTGGCTATGTGCAGCAAGGCGCAACTCTGGCTCATTGAGGGAAACAAAATCAATCTTGGGATATCTAGTAATCACATGGAAACCTCGATTGCCGCTATTAATTTGCGTATTCACCGCTAAAAAACGTGACTGTTGACACAAGGCTTGAATCATTGAGTCAGTGATAAACCCATTACCATAATCGGGCACAACAACCACATCAAATTCGGCTAGATGGTGATGCAGCCATTGGCATGCATACTCGTCAAGACCCGCATCGGGTGAATACTCACCACCATAATACACCTCAAACAACTTTGTCATATTGTCATCGACATAACGCCTTTTAACTAAGGTTGAAGCATCCGGGTATTCCATAAAAAAAATCTGAACATTATCCTTTAATTTAGACCGGACAAATGCTTCTTCGGTTTTTTGTTCTCCGAAACCGGTGAACAGTGTCACAGAATTAACAAAACTCGCAACGTGGTTCGCCACCGCAACCGCTCCACCTGCAAAGCGCTCGCTACTATTAAAACGGGTCGCTAGCACGTTATACTTACCACTTTGCCCTAACGTAGAAGTATAATAATATTCATCAATGATCGTATCACCGACCACCAGTACACGCAGATCTTTTAATGTTTCGATGGCAGCAATGACTTCTTTGCAGGAATGCTGTTGCTTAAATTTATCCAGGTAATCTTTGGTTTCAGGTGAAAATACCTCAAAATGCTCATTAAGCAATTGGCTTGAGCTAAACGTTAGCTCATCAGTATAAGCAATATAACCTCCACAAGATTCAACGGCCTTTTTCTCTTTTTGAATATTACCGGTGACATCCTCTTGATTATTTTTATAATCTTTTCCTTTGATGTAAACCGTGGGCTTGATTGCATGAATGACATTCACCGACGTTGCTTCATAATTAATGGCGACCCCATCAATATATTCAATCGCTGCTAATTGTTCTGCACGCAATTGCTCATTAAAGACTGGCCTGCCCGGCCCTTTATTAACGTGAGCATCTGCCGTAATCGTTATCAATAATCGGTCGCATTCACACCGCGCCGCTGCCAAATGACGAATATGTCCAATATGCAATAGATCAAATGTGCCGTGGCATAAGGCGATGCTTTCTCCCTGACTTCGATACTGCTCAGATAAAGCAATCAGCTCATCTAAAGATAAAAACTTTCGATTCATGAGAAAAACATCATACCCTGGAGTAACGATCGGCTAAATGATGCAATAGGAACAAATGCCCCACTTCCACCATACCGTAATGACTGGCATCCAGCCAAATATTGAGGTCTCCCATGCAGCGCAATACATTCTCCTCGGAAAAACCACTCAAGGTAATGACATTCAAACCAATTTGGCGGGCGGTATCGACCGCTCTATGAATATTAATTGAATTGCCCGAGCTACTAATTGCGATTAATAAATCTTGGCGCCGTGCGACCCGTGATAATAATGAGGCGTATGCGTTTTCATAACCATAGTCATTAGTAAAACAGGTCATCAGTGCTGGCTCATGTAAGGTATGTGCCCGTAAGCCAGAAGTATTACAAAAATCATTCACAATATGGCTCGCAATAGCCGCACTTCCACCGTTACCTATCACATAGACATTACCATCGCTTTTATCTGTCTGAGATAACAGTTCCAAACCATGATGAAAACCATACTCAGCTTTGTACGGAGTATTACGGTTGTCGGTAAACAAGGCATTGGAAAGAATGGAACTGAAATAAGAAATGGATTGTTGATAGAGATAGTCTTGCTTAACTTCTGCTTGCTCTAAAGCCATGGGTTACCTACCGGGTTAGATGATTAAACCATACTTGAGTTGCTTTTTCGATCGCGTCTACCGACCAAACCGGCGCATTGCGCCAATCATCCATATGCTCAAGCATGTTGGCAACACCAAGCTCAATATCAACCGATGGCTGCCACTCCAACAGGGATTGGATTCTGGATATATCGGCAAAGGTACAATCAGGCTCCCCTGGCCTTTTCGGGATATAAGTCACATCGCCGCCCAATAACTCAACAATCTTATTAATGCTATAATGATTGCCGCTTCCGACATTCATAACAACATCTTGCTGGTCAGATTGGACCGCTTGAATAAAGGCATCGGCGACATCCGTCACATACGTAAAATCCCGCGTTTGAGTGCCATCCCCCACCACAGTGAAGGGATGGGCATTGAGCTTTTGTGCTAAAAAAACACCAAACACCGCCCCATAAGCCCCGTTTGTCCGAGCACGCGGACCATACACATTAAACAGACGTAATGAAATCACCGGAAGTTGATAAACTTGCCCCCAATGCATAACTAACTCTTCGCCCATATATTTTGTTAATGCATAGGGATATTGAGGACGTATCGCTGCATATTCTGGGGTAGGATAGATATCAGGTGAACCATAACTGCTCGAAGAGGCGGCATACAGAAATTTTTTGACTTGGGCATCTCTTGCGCATTGCAGAACATTCAAAGTGCCTTGCACATTGGTTTGGAAGTAGACATCAGGCTGCTCAATAGAGGGCACAATATCTGCCTTGCCGGCAAGATGAAAAACCCAATCAATCCCGTTAAAAATATCTGTTAAATGATTTTTTTGCGTGATATCCAAGCAATGGAATTCGACTTGTTGATGCTTCAAAATCGTCTTAATGTTATCTTCTTTGCCGGACGATAAATCATCGACGATAACAACGCTATGTCCCTGCCTAAACAATGCTTCGCTGACATAACTACCAATAAATCCGGCACCACCGGTCACTAACGCTCGCATAAATTATCCAGATAATCTCATAAATAATAAAAACATCGAATATCAAAAAATTTTCTAATCAAATGCTAGACTAAATAAAATTCCTATGCGGCATCGTCTGCTCTGTTAATTCAAACAAATATTGATTGACGGCTTCCATACGACAGTTTTTTCGGCAAGACTTAATGTCGAGTTCTGTATTAACAAAATGGAACCCAGCTTTACGTTGTTCTCCGGTCCATATTTCTGAAAAATTATTCTCATATATGTTTCCGTATTCAAATCTTTTATCTTTTAAAAATGCACTGCAACCATATACCGCACCATCGGCCATTATATATGCCCAAACCAAAGGTGTCGCCATGCATTTCTGGTAAGATCGATCACCTTTATCACTGTAGCGCAACATACTATTTTTACGGAATATAAGTTTGAACTGATCATTTGACCATGCTTCTAAATCATCCACTAATGCCATATATTCAGCATAGTCTAAATTTTCATAATGGTGTGTATGGCTAAATAAGTGCTGTGAATACGGTTTTACCACCAAGTAGTCAAGGCCAATTTCATCACGGCAAAGCTGTGCCAAGCTGGATATTTCATGGGCATTTTCTGGCAACAAAAGAATTTGAGCGCCAAGTGTACAGTCTAATTTCCCCATTTTTTTATGACGAACCAAATTTGTTAAATTCGCAATCACTCGATCAAAATCTTTTGCTTTAGTGCCATGGATTTTCGCGTAGTTATCGGCGCTGCCAGCGTTAATAGAGGTTTTTATCCAGGTAATATGGGGCAATGCCTGATCAATAAAAATATCACTAAGCACCGTCGCGTTGGTGGTAAAAGCGACATCTATGCCCGCTTGTTTGGTGGCCACAACAATATCATGAATCCGTTTATGTAACAGGGGTTCACCTTCCCCCGCATACATAATGCTTTTTACCCCCAGCGTACCCATCTCATGCAAACGTGCTATCAACATGTCAGCATCCAATGCTCTCGCTTGATAACCAATATAATCTACGGCACAAAATGTGCAACGATGATTGCAGGCACCCACTGGAGAAATTTCCATATATAAGGGAAATATTTTTTGGGCACGCTGCCAATCATTATCTACTTCTAATAATTGAGCGACATACTTAGGGTGATAAATAAGCTTATGGCTATCAATGCCTAATTTATCCGTCATCACTTATATAAATCCATCAGGCTTGGTTGATGTGAACATAATTTAAACCATCCGTTAGCAAACGCTAGGCATTTCATCGGGTTTTGACAAATCGTCAAGTTAAAATTAAGTATAGTTGAGTTTTTGACATAACAATGTCATTAATCTGAGTGATTTTCAGCCTTTTGAAAACACTTTTTTAAAGGTAGTTAAATAGCGATAAGCCTTGAATTTTTGAATACGATTGTTGGGCGGCTTGCAGCCCAGTCATTTGCAAATTTAAAGTAGTGATTGCTTCGGCATAGTCCAAATCTTTAATCGATGACAATGAGGTTTTCATTTGCACCATAAACGTTTCATTGATCACTTCTTGTTTATCAATGGTATTTAATCTGGCACCGACTTCGGAACGCTTCTCAAAAACATTATCCATCGCTAAATTTAAGTTCTCACTCACCCGGGTGAGCGCATTATGATATACCGCTTTCGCGGTTGGCGTTGATGTATCCATCACTAAGGCATCAGCGAAATCCTGTACGGTTTTAAACAAATCTTGATTAGGACTAGGCTCTGCTAAAAAACGATCCCCTGGTTGCGGAGTGCCCTTTATCGTGAGCTGATGACCGTTAAATGATATCGCACTGTCGTTCGCATAGGTTCCCGCAGTAACCACTCCACCGCCACTATCTGTCACCGTATAATCCGGAGGATTTCCTGCAATGGCTGGGGCGGCAAACGTAACTGTGTAGTTATCCGGAACATAAGTACCAACCACCGTATTGGCAAACACTACCCCGGTACCGGTGTTAGCGGCATTCTCAGAAGCTCGAAAGGTTCCATTGCCAGTGCGAATCTCTCTGAACACCGCATTGCCAGAATCACCTACCGGAAGACTGGTCGCCGGACCGATTCGAATACGACGCTGACCATTATCCCCTCCGTAAATAAAATTACCCGCACCATCGGGAGTAAATGGTTTTGAATTTCCCTTATGCCCCGCAAAAAGATATTCGCCATTACTGTCTGATGTATTTGCCAATGCTAACAACTGATCACGCATTTGATTCACTTCTGCAGCAATGGTTTGGCGATTCTGTTTTGTCAGAGTATCATTTTTACCCTGTACTGTTAACTCGTTAAGCCGTTGCGCAATAAGCGTGACATTGGATAGAATCCCTTCCTCTAAATTGAGCCGATTTTTAGCCAGTATCACATTGTCTTCATACTGCTCTGTAATAGAAATTTTCTCTTCCATATTGAGTGCATTCGCTGCACCATAAGGGTCATCAGAAGGTGCTAACAGTCGATTGCCAGAAGCAATTTGTAACTGAGTTTGACTCAAGACTGCCTGCTGACTGAGCATAGTATTGAGTGAGGCTTGAGCCATCCCTATGGTCGATACACGCATACCCTATCCTCTCACTGCTGAAATAAGCGTCTGAAACATTTGTTCTGATGCCGATACCACCTGAGCCGCTGCCGCATAGGATTGCTGGAAACGCATTAAATTCGCGGCTTCTTCATCTAAATTAACCCCTGAAACGGTATCTCTAAATTGTTTAGCTTGATGCAGCAAGGCCTTTTGCGCATCTCTATTTATTTCGGCCTCTCTTGTTTTATGGCCAATGTCTACCACAAATTTGCTATACGCATCATTAAATGTCGCAACACCCTTGGCAAAAACCGCTTTTTCCTGCAATTCAGAAAGCACTAACATATTATTATTATCACTAATCCCGGCACTATTATAACCAAAAGTGAATTGATCTCCCGGTCTGGGTGTTGCTGTGAGTCTAACTCGGTACCCATAATCCAGGCCAGCAGCCGTAGGAAATATATCGGCACCAACACTTGGATCATACGCTATATTAGCATTACCAGGGATCGACACAGGTGCGCCAGGGACCGTATTATCATAGACTGTATAAGTCAATGGTGCTCCAGCCGCAGTATTATCAAATTGCACCATGACAGGAGGAGATAACGCTTGAGTTGTCGTGGTAAAAGCCGCGTTGGTAATATCGCTAATCGTCGCAATGCTCACTTTCCCATTGCCCAGATTCGCTATCTTCGTCTCAGCTCTGATAGGCGATGCTGCAGCAATTCTTGTCGCATCATCGATGAGCACATCAATATCCCGTGCCCCATTTCGAGTGGGTCGAATTTGAAATACATCACCAATATTAACTGTCCCCGCCGTCAGACTTACATCGATCCCATCAAAACTAAAAGGAGGCCCATCCCCAGGAATATTCAAACTCGTAATGGTTCCCGTTTCCAGGTTTTCTAAGCTATAGGTGGTTGCGGTACTATGTGTCAGTCGGTAATCCGCAGTAGACAACATACTGATATCGGTAATCGTAGCAGTAAATTTCCCAGTCCCTGTATTGTTAATATTCGCTAAGGCCTCTGACTGCGGCACTCTAAAAAAATCAGTCCCTAAATCATCGTTTAAATCCATCCCTTGATTGTGAATTTCATTAAACTTAGTGGCCAAACCGATTGCTAAACGCCCTAAATGATTTTGCGCGGTATCAATGATATCCTTCCTAACATCCAATGCTCCGCCTAACTCACCACCTTTCAAACTATCCGTTATAGGAAAAATAATACTGCCCACACCATTGTTGACATAGGTAACTTCATAATTATTGGTATCATTGGGATCCGGGCGAGTTTGCAAATTCATTGACTGCGTCCCCACCACAATGCTTTGACCACTACCGATAAAAACATTTAATGAACCATCGTTTTGATCGACAGTATTAACTTGCACTTTCTCCGCTAACTGGCGAATTAAATCGTCCCGCCGATCCAATAAATCATTGGGGCTGCGACCTCCCCCTTGCCCAAGCGCCGTTTTAATATCTTTATTCATTTGGGCAATGGAGTCTGCAATACCATTGATGTCAGTGACTAAATTTCCTAGACGCGCATTGGTCGAATTACGTAAATCATCAACCCATTTGTACATCAGATGAAAACGATCAGTCAGAGTATTGGCCTCAGATAACATCACAGAACGCGCCGGCAAAGAAACAGGATCATCAGCCACCCCTTGTGCGGCGTTAAAAAAATCAGCTAACGATGGACTAATGCCGGTATTAGAGTCTGCAATTAAATTATCTACCTGAGAAGCTAAATCGTAATAAATCGCATTCTGCTCAACTGTTGTTGTTCGATTGCGCACTTGTAAAACAGCATGCTCTTCATAAAATCGACGTGTATTAACCGCCGAAACACCTCCACCAACGAATCCAGACCCAGAACTTATCCCAGGTTGATTAATAAGATCGACACGCTGGCGTGAATAGCCCTCGGTATTTACATTGGAAATATTGTGACCAACTGTCGATAGCGCGCTCTTAAACGCAGCCAATCCACTTGTGCCAACTCGCAAGATGTCGCCGCCCACTGATATCTCCTAACGCTATATTGATGAGTTCTGCTTCGTGCTAGCTATACAACACTCCCTACCGTTCATGCTGGTTATATAAACAATCTAGCGACATCAGCCACCAACCACCCGCCTAACGGATAGCTTGAAAAAAACCGATGAAGAGAGCTGTTGGCTTCGTTTAAATTAAGCAAGCCAATAATCCAGAATTATTCATGATCGGAATAGGGCATATCGTTTTTTACCGATAACACTTCTGTTTGTGTCATTGATAGCTTTTCGCCAGTGATCCGCTGGCCCACTGTGCCAGCAAGTTGCTCAACAATGATATCCGCCAAACCCAATCCACCTGTTTTGGAAATATTTACTGACGTCTGATCGTCTAACATCGATTGATAAAGGTTACTGGTTTCATTATCAAATATGGGATCCCCTAAACTTGCGTCTCGCATACTTTTCAGCATCATTTTGACAAACATGCCTTCAAATTGACCAGCCACTTCACGTAAACCATCCAGTGACTGGCTTTTCATTCCATGCTTGAGCGCACTCAAGCTTTGAAAGTCTAAATAAAAATCAGTATCCGTATTTTGTAATTTCATAAAATAGCAACTTGTTCAATAACTAACCCATTTGTATGCAATGCGTTATTCGTGCCATTTTTAAAGCTAGCGAGTTAAAAATAACTAGCGGATACTCAAAAAAATCAGTTCGGTGTATTTTTTTAATCCATCCCTTCTAGCTTTCGCATCAAGGCCTATTAAAATCGCGAAGATACCTGATCACTATGGGGTTTTCATGGGCAGGTATCATACTTACTGTATTACCAAGCGAAAAAAAATCAGTGTGGAATCGAGCAAAGTTGCACATCCAGCCGCGAAATACAGGATTCATACACACGGATTATTGGCCTTGGGACAAGTTAACCAACGAACGGCACAAAATGTCACCGCATTAAGCGGAAAATATTAGCCGCAGTGATAAATAATGGACAGTAGAATCAGGGAGAAAAAAGAGAAAAGAAATCAAAAAAAAGGATAAACCACTTGAATAAACCCAATCGCCACTTGGTGGCAATTTAGCACTCAGATTGATCACTCCGGCAACCACTCTCCATATATTGGCTGGTGATGATGAACTACGCTCGCTCTGCCCATTTATTTATTAATGCCGAACAGAAATTTACTCGGGCCGATGATCAAACAATGCTCGAATATTAATCACGCGTTTGCGATTCACACCGAAATCTAGGTAACCTGTTCGGGATGCTGAGCGAACATGAATCAATTTCGCTGCGTCATCAAACAGAAATTCAATATCATCGATAAAACGAAACACAAACGATGCTTGGGTCACATGAATATAGTTTTCATCATTTGATACCACAGCTGTTCGAGGTAGCTGCGCCACTATCGCCAATAAACGCTGCTTAGCGATTTCCAAATCACCACTATAACTCAGAGGTGCCACCTTACTCTTAGTATTCTCAGCAAGCGAAGAAACACAATTCGGTGACTCTGGGCAAGGAGCCAGGGAATTAGCCATCACAACCGGACATATAAACAGAAAGAAAAAGAAAAATAATAAATAACCCGCTATCATCGCTATCTTCATAAAAATTATATAGTAAACGGCAATCCGCTCTCTCACCTAGACTTCATTTAACATAATGACATTCATCATAGCAGGTATTTCTCGCATCCCCAAGGTTCTGTTAAGTCACTTTTATAATACACCCATGATGAGACTCAAAGGCGAGAGAACAGAATACGCCACCTGTTAAGAAAAAAGGCAAACCAACTTATAAAGGATGGGACAATTGCGATTTCAAAGATTAATCTAAATAGGTCATAGCTGCTGGCACCCCTTTCTGCGCATCAATTAAGGAATCGATTACGCTATTTCATTAACGATGCCTCGTTGCACTGTTGCTGATAAAATAAACACCCAACCGCACAGAATCCTGTCAAAACTTTTCTCTTATCAAATAAATGACCAAAACAGAATAAGCGTTAGTCACGCAGCGCACAATTGAGTATATATTTACAGTTATTTTTTGGTAGATGATACCCAGGCGGAACGAACTTTAGGAACGCCAGTGCGAGAATTCAGGTTCTCTACAAACTCTTTGGCATAATGAGTGACTTGCTGCAATGTCCCGCGCATATTACCAACAATAGTCGACTTATCTCGGCCAACAACATAGCGATACCATTCACCCCCATCCCCTCCTTCAGGCGCTTCAGTTTTTTCTACACTCACTACGGTATACTCTTTCCTAATCAATACATCTCCGCCATCTAATGACATAACCATCCCCCCTCTTTCGGCCAAACTTCAATACACGACCAAAGCATATATCGCGATTTATTGACGATACCTTGAGCACTAAGCCGCTCAAGTTTGTGGCAAAATCGGCTTTATTTAACAACACCTAAATATTTCAGGGATTCACCCTAAAATAAATTTCCTTCTTTCATTTCGCTATTTTTATGACATCCGCTCATTAAATGCACAATACTCTTGGAGACTACATTTCCACCAATCCAGGACCACCTATCATTTGCACTAGCGAACTGTATAGACTCTGAAATCAAATTCACCTTACGATCGTCAAACACCCAGGCTACCCGATGTTATTTCAGTTAAATAAGCCAACTGCATGCTTGCTAATCACTGAATTAATTTGCAACATAAAAGCGACCAGTAAAATCCATTACTGACTGCCAATATTGACGCTAGTATAGCAGGCATATAGGGTTTTATCTCTAATAAACTCACCGAAAATACCGATTACTCGTTCCATCAAACCAAATCACGTTAGCAAAAGAGGTAATACCCAGATTAAACTGAGTTAAAAAGTTCAGCGCCATTTTTATCAGAGCCAACGCAGCACTTTACGACGCATTCATACGCTGAGAAGTATACCTACGTTGCAAACCCGCTGCTAGCATACTAGTATTTGGATAGTACTAATGTTCATTTCAACCGTAAAAGAAGGAATTTTATCCGCCATTCCCTTACGGATGGCATTGCATAAAACTGCGAGCACCATCGTTTTCAAAATCCACACGCCATCGCTTCAATTGTAGACTAAAAAACCGTTTAAATGCAAATAACCCAAGCAAGCACCTACTTACAATAATTTTTTACCGGTGATCCTAGCGGTTCAGATATCAATTATATAACAATCAATTCAGCCCTTAATGCACCTGCTTCCTTAAGCGCTTCTAGAATGGCAACCAAGTCGCCTGGCGCAGCACCTACCTCGTTAACAGCCCGAACAATCTCATCCAATGAAATACCAGGGTTAAATAGAAACATACGATTTCTCTCTTGACTCACATCAATATCTGTATTTGGCGTCACCACTGTATTGCCACCGGACAAAGCAGGCGGTTGACTTGCGTCTGGACGTGCCGTAATTCGCACGGTTAAACTCCCATGTGTCACTGCAGCAGCTGTCACTCTCACATGACTGCCAATCACCACCGTACCCGTTCTTGAGTTGATAATCACTCTCGCTGGTGCGTCTGCTGGATCCACCCGAATATTTTCTAATACCGAGACAAATGAAACGCGCTGCGATGGATCACGTGGTGCTCGCACCGCAATCGAAGAACCATCTATCGCTTGCGCCGTTTTCTCACCTAATTCCGCGTTTATCGCTTGCGCTAAACGATGGGCAGTCGTAAAGTCCGGCACATGTAAATTAAGTACGACCGAATTTCCTTTTTGGAATGAAGTTTCCACGCCGCGCTCCACGGTTGCCCCATTAGGTATGCGGCCACTGCTGGGTATATTCACTGTCACACTTGAGCCATCAGCTGCGGCCCCAAAGCCGCTAACCACAAGATTGCCTTGAGCAATGGCATACACGTTACCATCTGCCCCTTTTAATGGAGTCATTAATAAACTTCCACCACGCAGGCTTTTCGAGTTACCAATAGACGATACCGTTACATCAATCCTTTGCCCTGGCTTAGCAAATGCTGGCAAATCTGCATGAATAGAAACCGCCGCCACATTTTTTAACTGTGGTACAACATTCGGCGGTAAAGTAATGCCAAACTGAGACAACATACTTTTCATGCTTTGCACAGTAAAAGGTGTCTGACTGGTTTGATCACCCGTACCATTTAGACCAACCACAATACCATACCCCACCAACTGATTACTTCGCACGCTTGCGACATCAGAGATATCTTTAATACGATCGGCTTGTGCCTGACACATAACAATCATCGCCAAGCTTGCCAGAATAATTTTATTCATTCGGGTTAACATATCGTTCCTTGCAACATTAAAATGGCCACCAGGAACTATTGAAGAAACGAGTTAACCAGCCTTGTTCATTGGCACTGGCGACTGGACCCGAACCACTATAAATAATTTGCGAATTGGCAACATTACTCGATAATACGGTATTATCGCTACCGATATCCGCCGGCCTAACAATACCTGAAAAACGAATATGCTCACTGCCTTGATTGAGTGTTAATCTTTTTTCACCTTGCACAACAAGATTACCATTGGCCAATACTTCTGACACGGTCACACTGATGCTCCCCGACAAGCTGTTGCTTTGTCGAGAATTACCTTGCCCAGAAAAATCACTCGAACCCGCCAGAGTCGTGGATAATACATTTTGCCCGAATGCGCTCACACCACCACCAAAAACAATCGGTGCTGCCGTCTCTACACTGCTGTCCTTTGATGTGCTGGTACTTGCACTTTTTTGAGCATTGGTATTTTCTCTCAAAACGATGTTGATAATATCACCAACCCGCTTAGCCGAGGTATCGGAAAACAAGTCAACCCCATAACCCGACTGATAAATACTACCGTTACCTTGTGGCGGCGGGGATGACACGATAGGACGAATAGGAACAAATTCCGGTGCCGGTTTAACCGGTGGATTAGCACTGCATCCAATCACAAAAACAGTCCATACGATTAATTGATATTTTTTCATTGAGTTAAGCATTAACTTATAAATTGTTACTTAAATAACCTAGCATGCTATCTGTGGTTGAGATTGCCTTGGAGTTCATCTCATAAGCACGTTGAGTTTCAATCATATTGACCAATTCCTCTACAACATTCACATTTGAACTTTCTAAGGAACCTTGAATTAAACTCCCCAACCCCTGCAAACCTGGAGTCCCTGCTTGGGGCGCTCCACTGGCAACGGTTTCCAAATACATATTTTCTCCCATCGGTTGCAAACCGCCGGGATTAATAAAATCAATCGTCTCAAGATTACCCACTTGCACAGGAGCAACGTCACCCTGTTGCATCACGGTAACAATTCCATCCGTACCAATTGTTACCGATCGAGCATTTTCTGGGATAGTAATTGCTGGTTGCAACGGGTAACCGCTAGAATTGACCATCTGTCCTGCACCATTTAAACTAAATGCACCATCTCGCGTATAAGCAATCTCTCCACTGGGTAACAATGTTTGAAAAAACCCTCGCCCCTGAACGGCAATATCATATGGATTATCGGTAATAATCATATTGCCTTGCGCATGAATTTTTTCTGTCGAAACAGTGCGCACGCCACTACCCAACATTAAGCCAGAGGGCAATACCGTGTCTTCACTGGATTGTGCGCCGGCTTGCCGAACATTTTGATAAATCAAATCTTCAAAATTTGCCCGAGTTCGTTTGAAACCAACGGTACTCACATTGGCTAAATTATTGGAGATAACCGCCATACGTGTCTGCTGAGACTCTAGCCCAGTTTTTGCTACCCACAAGCTACGATCCATAATATTTACCTATTTATTACTCCGGCGGCTATTATCCAGACATCGGTTTGACATTGATGGGTTTCGCTCTACCCATCCTACATCTGATTGGATATTAACTTCCAGATCGATAGTTAATCCATCTCGGACTGAGATTAGCTAATACGCATTAGTTTCGCACTGGCCTCATCATTTTCTTTAGCCGTTGCCATGATTTTTATTTGCATTTCATAATTTCTTGCCAAGTTGATCATCGTCACCATGGCATCCACTGCACTGACATTGCTGCGCTCTAACACGCCTGAAATTAACCGGACATTGAGATCATTATCAGCAATCTCACCATCTTTCATGTACATTAAACCATCTTTGCCTTTTTTCAAATCGGCGCTATCCGGGTTAACTAATTTGATACGATCCACGACCGCTAATGTGGCTGCCTGCTGCCCAATCTGGCGTATCGTAATGGTGCCATCATTACCAATATTCATATTTTCTGCAGGCGGTATTGAAACGGGACCACTGGCACCCAATACTTTATACCCGCTACTCGTTAATAAAAAACCTTCAGGTGAAACACTCAAGTTACCAGCACGGGTATAGGCTTCAACACCTTCATCATTTTGTATGGCAATCCAGCCATCTTCTGAAATAGCCATATCTAATGGCCGCCCAGTGCTTTCCAATGGACCAGGGCTAAAATCAGTCCCCGGCCTTTCGGTCATTGAAAAAGCTCGACTGGGGTGCCCATCACCAAATACCGGCATACTTCTAAATTGAGCAAGTTCTGCCTTAAATCCGGTGGTGCTGACATTGGCTAAGTTGTGTGAGTTAATGGCTTGCGATAGCAAACTCTCTTTTGCACCCGTCATCCCAATATATAACATACGATCCATATCAGTATCTCACTCAGCTTATTATCGGATATTAATCAATGTTTGAGTAATCGTATCAGCGGTCGATATCACTTCAGCGTTGGCTTGATAATTACGCTGAGCCACAATTAAACTAACCAATTGCTCAGCCACCTCCACATTGGATGACTCTAGCGCCCCTGATTGTATCAAACCTAAATTCGAAGAACCGGGTTCCGCCAAAATCAAATCTCCCGCAGCGTTTGACTCGACCCACAAATTATCGCCTGCAACACCTAAGCCTTGCGGGTTGGCAAAATTGGCTAATGCCACCATACCAAGCACTTCTGCATTGCCATTGGTATAACGTGCGAACACAGTGCCATCATCAGACACATCAAAGCCTGACAACATTCCCGTAGAAAATCCATCTTGCGTTAACGCATTGACAGCAAACTCGCTACCAAACTGACTGGTATCTGCGTAGTTATAACTCAAGCTAATATTATTTGCTCCAGTACCGGGATTAAACGGTGCGTAAGGTATTTCCTTAGGATTACTAAGCCCCGGAGGAGTTACCGTATTTAATGTACCATCGGGGTTAAATTCCAAAACACCCGGAGTATTTGCCGCCGTACCCAGTGGATTGACTTGCTGGCCTTTTACAAAATAAAAAGTCTGCCAAGCATTTGGAAAGCTACCCCCCGCAAGTGCAGTGTCTACTTTTCGATAATAGGTCGTGGCAACATGAGGTGCACCCAGCGAATCATACACTGTAGTAGACGTCACATGATGGTAGGTGGTTGGGTCCGATGCAACAAAGGGTGTGGTAGCAACATCAGTGGCGGTACCTGCCACAATAAAAGGTGTCACATCCGCATCTAAATTCAAATCAGCCGAAACTGTTGAAGTTTCTTGCGGTGCACCAATATCTGAGTTCAATTTTAAATCAACTAATTGCCCGGTATTAAACGTAGTCTGCCCAGCCACCGTTACGGGTTCAAATACTTGCAGCTTCTGACCTGTTGCATTGGTAACAAATCCTTCTCGGTCAAGCCCAAAAGCACCCGCCCGCGAAAAATATTGTCCTTGCGCATCCTTAACTACAAAAAATCCATCACCGGTAATCGCCAAGTCAGTATTATTATCCGTATAATCGATATTGCCCTGGCTAAACATTTGCCGAATCTCAGCAACGCGCACCCCACTGCCTGCTGTAACGCTCGCAATGGAACCTGAGCTTGTCGCATAAACATCAGCAAACTCGGCCCGTGACTGCTTAAAACCTGTCGTTGAAGAATTCGCAATATTGTTGCCGGTGACTTTTAATTCCGTAGAAGCGGCGCGCAAACCGGTTAATGCAACACGAAATGGCATAATAATTTATCCTTCTATTTTTGTTAACAATACCCATGATAGAAATAAAGAGTTAAGGAGTAGCTTACGCAATAACTTCCCGATTCCTAATCAATTCAAAGGATTTCCCTAACTGCATTCATTCCTACTGAGCCCAAGCCACCAATATTTAATGTCATGGATTGGCCTGCTCGCCCTAATGACACACTTTCTACCGGCGCCACCACCAACGGTTGTAATACACTTTGTCCATTTGCGGTATTCGCTTCAGCCGAAATCGAGTATTTGCCAGCCGGCAAAGTTTCGCCATTATCCCCAATTCCGTTCCAATCAAACTTAGCCATTCCTGGTGCTTGCGAACCCATTGATAAGCGTTTTACTAATTGACCAGCCTCATCTTGAATAGAAATCATCACATCACTGGCACTCTCAGCTAACTCAACAGCACCCGACATACCACCGTGCTCTGTTAGCTCAACGGCATCAGAGGGAACCAGCACCTGGCGACCCACCAGACTCGAAGCTTGCAGAGCTTGATTTGAAACAAGCGAGTTACTTAATTCATTAAATGAATTCTGCATCTCTTGGATGCCACTCACGGTACTAAACTGAGCCATTTGCGCTAAAAAATCACCATTTTCCATCGGCTCATTCGGGTTTTGATTCTCAAATTGGGCGATCATTAATTCCAAGAAATCTTTTTGACCCAAGGTGTCCCGTTTTTTTGCTTCTTCAGCTTGTTTTTTCTGTATACTGAGCTGATCAATTAAATTTGAATCTGGGTTAATCTTTGCCATTATATATCACTCCACCAGGACACCCTTTTATTGCTGCCCAAGGCGTAGGGTTGCCATCAGTAATTGCTTAGAAGTGTTAATTGCTTCTACATTATTCTGATAAGAACGAGAGGCGGACATAAGATTAGCCATTTCTTCAACGGTATTCACATTCGGCAAAAAAATGTATCCATCCTCATTCGCCAAAGGATGCTCAGGTTCATAGCGAGTTCGCAATTCACTTTGGTCCTCAACAATGCCCATCACTTGCACACCCACACCCGCTTGTTTCTCAGCACCATTGCTAAATTCACTTAACAAAGTGGCAAAAACCGGCTGTCGGGCACGATACGTTTCTTCAGTGCTACTACTCACGGTTTCTGCATTGGCTAAATTACTGGCCGTCACATTCAGTCGTACCGATTGGGAGCTCAACCCTGAGCCCGATATTTGAAATACATCAAACAAAGACATATGCCTTATTCTCCTTTTATCGCTGCCAACAAGGACTTTATCTTACCACCTAAGAAATGCACACTCGCTTGATATTGAATCGCATTCTCTGAAAATTCAGCCTTCTCAATTTGAGAGTCCACCGTATTACCATCAATCGAAGGCTGTAAAGGACTACGATACAATAATTCATTGGCTAATTCGCCAGTTGGACCTACTTGAATATGCTTAGCATGCGTGGTGCGCATGCTATCGGCCGGCTGACCATGCATGTTCTGCTGCAAAATACGCTTAAAATCCATGTCTCTTGCTTTATAATTGGGCGTATCTGCATTGGCGATATTAGAAGCTAAAATAGACGTTCTTTTGGCTCGCACATACATCGCTTGCTCGTGTATCCCCATCGCCTTGTCTAGATCAAATCGCATTTTTGGCTCCTAATAAAAATCGTTTTCACAAACAAAGCAAACTTTACGCCATTATTTTTTGTACGTTTGATTCAATGAGTTACAAGTTAGCTGTGAATTACCGATAGGACTAACGGCAAAGCTTGGCCACTTATAGGCTAGCCAATGGAGGAACACAGCAGATTGGCTAACTTGATATCAACAGCAGAAAGGAAACTAAAAATATAAGAATAATCAGAAAAATACTAGGAAATGAGCAACATTGCTTACTCTATTTTTTGATAAACCACGCCTTGTGATGTTCTTAACATTCCGTAAATATCAGTATAACGATTGGGCGTCTCTGAGCTACCTAACATCAAATAGCCTTCTGGGTTAAGTACCTCGCCCATTCTATTTAAAATATTTTGTTTAAACTCAGAAGAAAAATATATCAATACATTCCGACAAAAAATTACATCAAATTTTCCTAGCCCGATATAGGAATTTTGTAAATTTAAATACTTGAATTCGACTCTGTTTTTAATTTCAGGCTTAACTTCCCATTGATGACCACGCTCTATCAAGAATTTTTTTTTGCGCTCATCCGATAATCCACGTGACAATACCGCGATATCATAGATTCCTTGGTGGCACTCTTGCAGCATTGACGAAGAAATATCAGTGGCAATAATTTGCACGCCTGCGGTAAATGAACCCGGATTCTTAGTCATATATTCTTGCACCAAAATACTCAAAGAATAGGGCTCTTGCCCTGACGAACAAGCCGCCGACCAGATTCGAAAAGGTCTGTTTTTTAGTTTAGCGTATTCAGGAAAAATAACGTGCTGTGCAATATCAAAGGGGTATTGGTCACGAAACCATAAGGTTTCATTGGTTGTCATCGCATTAATGACACTTTCTTGCAAACCCGGATATTTGTTGATACGTAGTTGATCGAGCAATTCACTATAAGAAGCAAAACCATATTTCTCTATCAAGCGATTTAAACGACTGCTCACTAAGTAATGTTTATTATCGCCTAACACAATCCCGCACGCCTGCTCCAGAAATTCTCGGAAGCCATCATAAACCAGATTGGTTAATTTACGGTCATTCAAAGGCTAACCTCATTAGCAAACGATAGCATATCATTATCATACATCCGACATTATATTTTATTTGAAAAACTCACGCAGCCGTTCCAGCACCATACTCGATAATTCATTACTATCGAATTTTGACAAGAAACCATTGGCCTTTACATTTTCTAATAATGATGAATCAAATACCCCACTTAACGATGTATGCAATAAAATATGCAAGTGAGATAATTGAGGGTCGTCTCGAATTTCATTGGTTAAAGTATAACCATCCATCTCAGGCATTTCTACATCAGAAATAACCAGTATTAGGTTAGCAAGCTTTTCAGGCTCATCATCCTTCCACTGCTGCAGTGTTTTAAGCGCTTGGTTGCCATCACCACATATTGTTAAATTCACGCCAATCGGCTCTAATGTTCGCTTTATTTGATTTCGTGCAACGGCAGAATCATCCGCCACCAACACCTGACAACGGCTAGCGAGTGTTACTGTGTCCGTATCTACATGATCCAGACTACTTTTAATCTTAGCGAATCCAGTCACACCGTACAGTACTTTTTCGACATCCAAAATTTCTATAATCTCTTCATTAAGCTGCGTCACCGACGTCACATAATGATTTGCCCCAATAATCTTAGGCGGAACCAGAACTTCCTCCCAATGTTTATTAATGATATGTTCAATATGAGGTACCAAGAAACCTTGGATTGACCGATTATATTCGGTCACAATAACCGAGCAATTTGACGGATCATCCACCGAACCGATGCCAACAGCCATTTGCAGATCAATCACCGTGATAGTTTTACCACGCAACGTCGCAACTCCACAAACAGCAGGATGTGCATTCGGCACTTTGTTTAACGCCGGGCACCGCAATACTTCCCTCACTTTAAACACATTAATGCCGTAGCGCTGCTTGCCATTAAGCCGAAACAATAATAATTCCAAGCGATTATGCCCAACAAGTTGGGTCCGCTGATCAACGCCTGCCAATAAACCTGCCATGATAAAAAATCCAATGTCATTTAACGAATGATTTACTATCGACACCTCGCTGAATAATCCTAAAAAAATGTTCACGATCAGCATACGGCTTGGGAAACCGGTCCAATGTTTGCTATTTGCATATATACTCATAGCAATTGCTTTAAAGAAAGGATAATAACTTGCCCAAACCCTATCCATTCGTAAAAAATAGCTTATTGGTTGTTTTGCGAATACCAACATTATGCCTCATGATGATCTTGCCTTATGTGAGTCTTGCTCAACAGACCATGCAATCACTCGGAGAAATAGAAACCGCCGTTCATTCCTTTGTTTTAAAACAATTGGATAATCCTGAAAAAAATCATATAGAAATCACCGTTAACAAATTGAACCACCGACTCAAACTCACTGCCTGCGAAACCCCATTAGCACTTTATCTGCCGACCAATCAACCCATCCAAACACGCGCATCCGTCGGTGTAAAATGTCATAAACCCAAACCATGGAACCTTTACGTCCCAGTCATGGTAAAAAAATACGGTGATGTGGTTATCACAAGTCGATCCTTAACTCGTAACACTCAGCTCACATCAGACCATCTGCAAATAGTGAAAAAAGAACTCAATCGTTACCGTCGCGGTTATTATAAAACCATCAAAGAAATCATAGGACTCATCACGCGACGCCCGATACAGGCTGACAGTGTATTAACACCAACCATGTTGAAACCTGCTTATCTGGTAAAAAAAGGAGAAACCGTGCACATCATCGCGCTATTAGGCGGCCTGGAAGTTCGCATGGTCGGTAAAGCGCTGGCTAACGGCATTAAGGGGGAAGTGATCAACGTCAAAAATTTATCGTCAAAAAAAATAATTCAAACGGTCATTATACAAGCCGGACAAGTCGCCGTTCGTATTTAATTAAAATACAATGAGTTATAACAACAAATAACAATATTATCAGCCCTTACCCCTGAACCAGAATGGCTTTAATATTTATATTTCAGTTGCATCCTCCCCCTATTTTAGTCTATAAATTCTACTTACATACCAACATGCAATAATGAGCAGCCCGTCACAAAAAAAAGTCTAAAGGTTTTAAATTGCGTGTCGACAACGCTTTTAGGTCGAACATCTTAAAGAGGATTTTATTTATGGCCAACGAAATTTCAGGCCCATCTCGCACCAATCGTGCGATTACCACGGAAAACTTAAAAATAAGTAATACCCACCCCATCAAAAAACCGGATGAAGTATCCCGGGCGAATCTTCCTACCAGCGATACTATCAATATCACAAATACTGCAACGCAATTACAGCAGATTGAAGCTAAACTCACCACAGAACCGGTGGTGAATATGGAGAAAGTCAATGCAATAAGAGCACAAATAGCTCAAGGCACCTTCACCGTCGATCCAGAAAAAGTCGCAGAAAAGTTTCTTGAAATAGAAGGCATGATTCATGCAAAACTTTCTACATGAATGAGAAATTTGCAAAAACACTAAAACCACTGCTTGAAAAACAGCTGACAACGACCATTGCATTACAAGACTTCATGGAACGCGAATATGCTACATTAAATACCGCAAAAGCGCTTGAGCTGGATGACATCATCCAAAAAAAACAACAAGTAATAGACGATCTGGATGATTTAAATAACAATTGGCAACGATTATTAGTCGCTTCTCAAGTTGACATTTCGGAACAGAGCATTCGCCTTTTCCTGGCAAAACTAGACCCTGACGGGACATCTGGTCTGGTGACAAGCTGGAACGCATTATGCGAACATACCAAGGCATGTCAACGACTTAACACCGTTAATGGCAGCGTGATCGTGTTACGCCAACATGCCACTCAACAAGCCTTAGACATCCTGCAAGGTAAATCGCATAGCAATACCTATGGACCGAAAGGTCAAAAGTTATCAAACAATTACGGAGGCCATTCCATCGCAACCGTGTAGCCAAATTTCAGTCCGCAAATAAATACTTCCGAGCCCGCTGATAATCCTCTGGCCGATCCACATCCCATAATGACGGGTATTCAAAGCATGGCCAGCCCAATCGAATGAAATGAGCGCGAGTGAATTGCATCACCTGGCTGGTTCCCCACTGAATCCCGGAAAATAAAGCCCTCTCAACCCTGTTTAAACCTAACAATACATAACCTCCATCCGTTGCCGGAATAACAACGGCAGTATTTGTCCGTATCTTTGCAAAAGATTGCCGGATATGGCTAGCCTCCAATACCGGGCAATCCGTACCAATCACAATCACATGCTTATATTGACGAAGAGTCTCACTAAATGCATGATACATACGTTGCCCCAGATCTTCTCCCATCTGTGGTTTCAAGACAACGTCGAAATGTTGTTGCATTTGCATAAAAAAATCGCTATTACAATCTGGACTACACCATAACTGCGTCGTCCATTCGTTACTTACCATACGTTCTAAGGTATGCATGACCAAATTAACATGAATCACTCTCGCTTTTTCAGCCCCCAATTCAGGAATCAACCGGGTTTTCACTTTACCAAGTTCTGGAGCCTTGGTGAAGATCATGAGTAAATTTTCATTTCCGCCCAACTGGCTATTCATTGCTCTTCGCTATTCCCATCAATCAAATAAAGATTCTCGCCAAATGTCCGATCAAGTCCGTGTAACACAATTTTACTTGGATTGGCGGGTTGCTACAAAAAATATGACTCGCAATACTACTGGTTTTAAAGGAGCAAGCCTGTGGCCCGTGTTCTGATAGCAGATGACATAGAAAATAATAGAATTGTACTATCGCGCCGCATCGCCGGCATGGGTCACGAGTTCCAAACCGCCAACGATGGCCTGGAAGCTTTGCACGCATTACAATCTTCTGCTTTTGACGCCCTATTGCTCGATATTCAAATGCCCCGCATGGATGGCTACGAAGTTTTAGAAAACATTAAAAAAAATCCGGATTTACGCCACATTCCCGTCATTGTGATCTCAGCCATTGATGACATGGAAAGCATCGTTCGCTGCATCGAACTTGGGGCAGATGACTACTTGTGCAAACCTTTTAACTCTGTTTTGCTAAAGGCACGCGTATCATCCAGCCTAGAACGAAAGAAATTACATGACCAAGAAATCGAACATAGAGATTATATCGAAAAATATAATATCAAGCTGGAAGATCGAATTCTGGACCAAATGGATAAAATTGTTTCAGCACAACATTCAGCCATTTTTGCCATGGCCAAACTGGCTGAATCAAAAGATCCGGAAACCGGCGCACATCTCGAGCGCATGCGCGAATATTGCCGATTACTTGCCCAACGCTTACAAAACAATACTGAATTTTCCAACATTGTGGATGACGAATTTATCAATAATATATATGCTGCTAGTCCACTCCACGATATCGGAAAAGTCGGTGTACCCGACGATATTTTACTCAAACCTGCAAAACTCACCGATACAGAATGGGTAAGCATGAAAACCCATACCTTGATTGGTTCTAATACCTTGCGTGAAGTAGATAAAAATCACCCTGGCAATAACTTCTTAAAAATTGGTATTGAAATTGCCGAAAGCCATCATGAGAAATGGGACGGTAGCGGCTATCCTTACGGCCTATCAGGTGAAGCCATTCCCATATCAGCTCGCATTCTGGCATTAGGCGATGTGTATGACGCATTAACCTCAAAACGTTGTTATAAAGATGCATTCTCGCATGATAAAAGTACCAGCATTATTCTGGAAGGTAAAGGCAAACATTTTGACCCTCATGTGGTTGATGCGTTTTTAGAAATACAAGATGATTTTATTGATGTGAGAAGTAGAATATACGATGAAGATGAATAAAATGGAGTGTTTTTAATGAAAATCCTGCTTGTTGAAGACAACGAAATGAATCGCGATATGTTATCTCGGCGCCTAAACAAAAAAGGTCACCAAGTGATTGTCGCCACCGATGGTGTACAAGGTGTCAACATGGCACAAGCTGAATTGCCAGATATCATCCTTATGGACATGAGCCTACCAGAATTAGATGGCTGGCAAGCCACCCAACAAATTAAACAAACGGATGCAACAAAACATATCCCAGTCATTGCATTAACTGCTCATGCAATGACTGGCGACCGAGAAAAAGCCATCAATGCGGGTTGTGACGATTACGATACCAAGCCAATTGAACTGCCCAGGTTATTGAAAAAAATCCAAAGCCTGAGCAATGACCCTCAAGCAAAAGCAGTATGACATTATCCTATACTCGTGGCGTTTGATATTTAGGTGTTGAGTGCAATCCATATTTTTGTCCTGACACCAACAGTAGGCGCATTAGGCGACGCCGTCAGGGCAAAAATAGGCCAGCAATTTGGCACCGCCAGAATAGCGATCTAATAGACTCGCATTTAAGTCCATATAATACTCATCGTAATTACTATCTTATTTTATCGCTCCGAGTAATTCGCTACGGATATACACTCACAGATTTATCATCAGAATTTTTATGATAATGCGCCACCACAACTACTGCCACTTCCAGCAGTACATCCATAACAGTGGTCCGCAACCGCAATGGAATTCCCTTTTAAATCATACTTTAGCAAATCGGTGACATGCACTTTAGGCCGACTTTCTATCCTCAGTGGCAAATCTAACATTTGATTAAAATCGCAATCATAGACATAGCCCTGCCAATCCACACTGATCAAGCTACGACACATAACCGTCGGCAAATTAACCTTTGCATACGATGTTTTGAGTAATGACATATAGCTATGGAATTGCCCTTTGGATATTAACATGCTTCCAAATCGTTGAATGGGCATATTGGTGATTGTATACAGCTGGTTAAACACAATACCAAAATGTTGTTGTAAATGTTTTTTGTAGTCAGCTTCCAGTTCAGCTTGAGCAGGCGGTAAAACACAGCCTTGCGGATTATAAACCAAATTTAGTCGCAAACCGCTCTCTGACTGACCATAACCCAAGGCATTTAATGCTTGTAAACCACGAATACTACTTTGAAAAACCCCTTTCCCCCGCTGTTGATCAACATTGTCCTCCATATAACAAGGCAATGAGGCAGTAATTTCTACTTTTCGATCTGCTAAAAAATTTGCCAAATTTTCCTGGCCAGGCTCTTCCAGTACCGTAATATTACAACGGTCTATCACCTTAATATCGCTTGCTACCGCCGCATCAACCAGATCACGAAAATGAGGATTAAGCTCCGGCGCCCCGCCCGTTAAATCGATGCTTGTCACACTTGATTGACGCATAAACTCGATGACTTGCTGCACAGTTTCTAAGGTCATATTCTCTTTGCGCTTAGGACCGGCATTGACATGACAGTGCACACATTGCTGATTACATCGATAACCCAAGTTAACTTGTAAAGTTGTCAAGGTATCTCGACGCAGTTCCGGAAAATCCGAAACCTCCAATAAAGGTAAAGTGGCACGCATGTTTTTTCTCCTAAGCTACTTCTATTTGTAAGATGCCAAGCGATGGCAATCGCCAATTTTAAAGGTGTTCATTTAGCCGTATAAGCACTGTATGTTGTACACACGACCTGTTACCAAAAGCCGCTCATCACTAGTCTGATCGATCTAATGGCTAATTGTAGTAAATATGTCCATAGCCGACACTATTTTAACCTGGCCTCAGTAAATTCACCTAAAAATGATTCGCTATGGGTATAGACAAAAAATCACCCGATGAGTACAGCGATCACAAAACTCTCAAGTCAGCACTGAGCAGGTAAAGATTTTTACTTGCTACAAACCACAAATCATGTACATTATCCAGGTCATGCACAAGACAAGTGAAAATCAAGACGCCATCCTTTGCTTTCTAGACATCATGAAAAAAAAAATGTTACAGTGCTGTTTTTACCACCGTTATTAACTAAAACTCGGGGGGTGGAATGATAAATTAAGAGAGAACACTAAAACGGATGAAAAATCCAACATGAAAGATGACATATTAGTAACCAAATTACTCGCCGGTGATGAAACCGCGTTTCGGCACCTGGTTAAATCCTATCAAAGTATCATGCTGAAAGTTGCCCGGGCGATTGTCGGCCCATCAATTGCTGAAGAAGTTGTGCAAGAAACCTGGTTATCTGTCATTAAGGCATTGCCAAACTTCCAGCAGCGATCGAGTTTAAAAACCTGGATATTGCGTATTGTTAGCAACTGCGCCAAAACCCGCTTACGTAAAGAGTCTCGTAATATCGCTGTCGGCAGCGCCGAGGATCTCGCTCAAATGTCGATTCCCACCGATCGCTTTGCTGAAAATGGCATGTGGCATGCCCACCCTAGCCTCTGGCACGGGGAAACACCGGATCAAATTCTAGGTAGCGAGCAATTAAAAGAAGTAATAGTAAAAGAAATCAACAAGTTGCCACCTTTGCAACAATCCGTGCTAATATTGCGCGAAATTGAAGGCATGGAAATGGAAGAAATATGTAAGATTCTTGAGGTTTCTGCATCTAATAGTAGAGTACTATTGCATCGCGCCAGAATACAACTCTGGAACGCGATTGACCAACACGAGAGTCAAACATCATGATAAGTTGTCGCGACATTGCTAAATTATCGAGCCAATACCTCGATAAAGATCTACCCTTGATTACCCGGATGCGTATAAAAATGCATCTGATGATGTGTGTCCATTGCCACCGTTTTATGAAACAATTACAAACGACCATCAATACCGTCAAGCGCTTAAAGGAACCAGAAATAAGCCACAGTGATATCGATAATCAGGTGGCTAACTTACTGCAGCAACATAGGCAAAACCAAAAATAACCCCAAGTATGTAGGCATGATCACCGGCCCATCAAATCGATAGTTAGCTTGATTTTCGGTCACCATTTCTTACATAAACTATCTTATAATAATTTGATCCATCCGACTTTCCAATCTGAAATTTAATACCATGAAACAAAAAACAATCTTAGTCACCGGCGGCGCGGGTTTTATCGGTTCGGCAGTTATCCGACAATTCATCGAAGAAACGAACCATATCATCGTGAATATCGATTGTTTAACCTATGCGGGCAATGTGTCATCGCTCGGCAGCGCCAAAAACCATGAGCGCCATATTTTTCAGCAAAAAAATATCTGCAACCAACAAGACATGCATGATATTTTTAGGCAATACCAACCTAATGCCATCATGCATCTTGCCGCCGAATCCCATGTTGACAGATCCATCGAAGGTCCTTCGGATTTTATGCAAACCAATATCATGGGTACCTTTAGTCTATTAGAAGTCACCCGGCAATATTGGTCCGCCCTGGATAACGCCCAACAACAAGCCTTTCGCTTTCATCATATATCCACTGATGAAGTTTTTGGCTCGTTACCAACCGATGGCTATTTCACAGAAACCACACCATACTCACCAAACTCACCCTACTCGGCCAGCAAAGCTTCATCAGACCACTTGGTGCGCGCCTGGCATCATACCTTTGGCATTCCAACCCTAATTACCAACTGCTCCAATAACTACGGTCCTTACCAATTTCCTGAAAAACTCATTCCGTTAATGATACTCAATGGCATGGAAGGAAAAAAATTGCCCGTCTATGGCCAAGGCAATAATATACGTGACTGGTTATATGTGGAAGATCACGCCCACGCCTTACGGCTGGTCCTGGAAAAAGGCCAAGTTGGCGAAACCTATAATATTGGCGGCCACAATGAAAAAACGAACATTGAAGTGGTCAAACTCATTTGCCAACACTTAGATGACTTAATAGAAACCCCTATTACTAAACCGCATACGCAATTAATCGAATACGTGCAAGACCGCCCAGGCCATGACCAACGTTATGCTATTGACGCACAGAAAATTCAAAAACAACTGGGCTGGACACCGCAAGAAACATTTGAAAGCGGCCTCAAAAAAACCGTGCAATGGTATTTAGATAATACCCCTTGGTGGCAAACCGTATTATCAGGGGAATATCAACGACAACGACTCGGACTTGCCACCGATTGATGCCATCATTGATCAAACCTATACCAACTCCGGCAACGTAAACACATCTTGAGAGGATTGATTGGCACGAAATGCTTTAGAGCGGATGCCATGTTTCTTTAATAGCGTTTGCAAATGCGAGCGATTCATTGAGGTTTTTTTTGCCAACTCAGAAACATTACCTTCGACGGCTGACAAGCCTTCTTGTAAAAATTGCTTCTCAGCCTCGTCACTGGCCATTTTTTTAATATCACACAGCGGAATATCCCATAAATTCGCTTTTTTTAGAAATTCAAGCCCAGTGCGAATCGGTCGAATATTTTCAGGTAAATGCTCGATATCCGCCATCGCAGGCGCTAAACAAGACAAACGATAAATAATATTTCGCAACTCCCGAATATTGCCAGGATAGGTATATTCTTTTAAAAAAGTATTGAGTCTGGGTGACATGCGAATCGGTGATCGACTCAACTCTTCCGCCGCTTCATCACAAAAGTACTCGCAAAGTAAAGCAATTTCATCACGGCGCTCACGCAAGGCAGGTAAACTCACTTGTATCACACTCAACCGGTAATAAAGATCTTCACGAAAACTTCCTTGTTGACACATAGCAAATAAATCTCTATTAGTCGCCGCCACCACCCGAGTATCAATATGCATACATTCATCGGAACCGACACGCTGAATTTCATTAGATTGCAAAACCCGCAGCAATTTCACTTGCCCGGATAATGGCAACTCGCCAATTTCATCCAGAAATATGGTGCCACCACGCGCACTTTCGAATTTCCCTTTACGATCACTAGACGCTCCAGTAAATGCCCCTTTTTTATGGCCAAACAATTCGGATTCAATTAAACTTTCCGGAATTGCGCCACAATTGACTGAAACAAATGGGTTGATTTGTCGTTGACTATTGGTATGTAACACTTTAGCCATTAACTCTTTACCCGTGCCACTCTCACCATCAATCAACACCGGTAAATTTGTCGGTGCCGCTTTTTCTGCGATTTCTAAGGCCGCTAATAAACGAGGGTTTGCTCCAAAAACTCCCTCAAACACAAAACTACGATCAAACAACGCCTGCTTTCTTTGTTGATTCGTTAAATTTTTATTTTCATCAACAAATACCTCAACATTATCCAGTCGTTCTTTATGTGACAACTGAAAAATATCGCTACGCAATACATCACAATGGCTTAAAAAAATTTGCTTTTCATGCTCATCAGTAAATGGCGTCCAACGTAGCTTATTGCGTAAAATTTCAATTTTTTCGATAAGACTGCCATAACTTCGAGTGTTTTGTTTTTTAAAATTAAACGCTTTCATTGTCCCCCGCCATTTGCTTATGCACCAGTTGATAATACATGCCTGCGCGATCAATTAATTCACCATGGCTGCCTTGCTCAACAATATTGCCGTTATAAAGCACTAAGATTTTATCGGCACTCATGATCGTGCTCAAACGATGTGCAATCACCACTGCAGTGCGCCCTTGCATCATGTCTTTCATATTTTTCAGAATATTGCCTTCAGACTGGCTATCCAAGGCAGAAGTCGCTTCATCAAAAAGCAAAAAGCTTGGGTTGTGATATAAAGCCCTAGCAATACACAAACGCTGCATTTGACCACCGGATAAACCCATACCCCGTTCACCCACGATTTGCTGATAAGCCTTTGGCATTTTATTAATAAAACTATGCGCATCAGCTAACTTGGCCACCTCGATCATACGACGCTGATCCGGGCTATCATCACCCATAGCAATGTTCTCTGCAATACTGCCTGAAAAAAGCAAATTAGACTGCATCACATAACCAATTTGACGGCGATAGTGTTCTTTATCAATGTCATTCGCATCATAACCATCCACCCACATTTTTCCGTCACTGGGCGCATAGAAACCCACCATCAATTTCGCCAAGGTCGTTTTACCAGAACCACTGTGACCAACAATCGCTACCATCTCACCTGGTTTAATTTCAAAATTGATATTCTCTAATACATAACTCGCATCGTTAGCTGAGTAGCGAAAATACACATCTTCAAATTTTAGATTGCCCGCTAATTCCGGTAAAATCACCCGCGACTGAAGATCTGCCGGTTTTTGTTCGGGTTCAATATCCAAGACATCGCCCAAACGTTCCATCGCCACGCCGGTTTCATGTAATTCATCCCAGAGTCCAATCAATTCCAGTAACGGACCCAATACACTACCCATTAACATATTAAACGCCATTAACTGACCCACGGTCAGCTCTTGACTCAACACCATATTGGCGCCCACCCATAAAATAATAATGGTGGTACCGGAGTTAAGCAGCTGTCCCACAAAACTGACAATGGCATCAAACCGTTCGGCGTTATATTGAATATTTAGTGATTTGGCATATTTTTTTTCCCATTTAAGGCGCATGGCGCGCTCAACCCCCATGGCTTTGACGGACTCAGCACCACTCATGGTTTCCATAAGAATCGACTCAGCATCAGTGGACGCTTCGAAAGTTTGCCGGGCGTATTTTTTGATCTTTGGCGTCACAAGTAAAGTCAGCACAGCAAACGGTATCACACAAGCAATAAGCAGCAAGGTCATTTTCACATTGTAAATAAACAATACGCTAAAATAGATAAATACCATTAACACATTTAAAATAGTACTAATGGTCGACTCCGTCAGAAAGTCTCGAATGGTTTGATTCTCTTGAAAGCGGGCAATAATATCTCCGGTACGCCGTTTGGCAAAAAATGACAAGGGCAACGACAATGTATGCTTAAAAAAATGTGACATCATGGCAAAGTCCATCTTCCTCACCATGAAATTCATTAAAAAAGTACGCAATAAAATCGTCAGCTGAGAAAAAAAACTCACCACAACAAAACCAATCATTAACATGTTGAGCAATTCAACATTTTGATGTACCACAACACGATCAAGGATATTTTGAATAATAACCGGTGGGGCTACACCTAATAATTGAATGACCGCAGTTGCTAACAATAAATAACCCAATATTTTTTTATGAGGTTTTAAATAACTAACGAATCGAATCCAAGGTGAACGCACCGCGGTCACCTGAATCATATCAGTATTCGGAGTAAACAAAAGGCAGGTCCCCGTCCAGCCCTTTTCAAATACGTCGCGAGTCATTTTTTTAAATCCCAACGCAGGATCTGCCACCCAGATATGATCCTTTGAAATTCCGTAAACCATGATGTAATGATAGCCTTCCCAATGGGCAATAAATGGCAATTCAAAGCTTGCTAATGATTGGTAAGTACATTGCAAACCATTGGTGGTAAAGCCTAATGATTCTCCAACACTAGCTAAACTTTCTAAGGTAGCACCATCGATCGTGACATTAGCTAAATCTCTCAGCTTACCTAAGGTCATGGGAATATCATAATGCTTGCATAACATCGCTAGGCAAGCTGCACCACAATCCATTTCTTCGGCCTGCTCAACCAAGGAAAATCTTTTAAGGATTTTTTCGCCGTGCTTTGTTTTATTGGTCAAATCGACCCGTTGCCAACTTGGTTTCTTTGCTATAATTTGTTGTTGGCGTTTGACATCTTTATCGATTTTTCGGCTGCGCTCGATAAATAATTCTGTTAACTCAGGATTGTATTTTAATATGTCATGGACTGTTTGCTCGGGTATCACCCATAACACAACATCTGTTCTCGCCTTAACCATCACCGGCGATGCTTGATGAAGCAAACAAGATGTTTCTCCAAACACTTCACCATCGCTTAACACTTTAATCGGATATTCGTTATTCTCTGCTTGTAAAATAAAATCCACTTTACCCTGTCTGATCACATACAAACGGCGATCATCCAGGTGATTCTGATCAAGTATTTTACCGCCTGCACGTACCCGTTTAATACCAAAGCTATGAATAAACCCTTCGATATCCTGTGGGCTCACTTTGCCCTTCAGGTTAAAGAGCTGACTGACCAAACCGCCTGCCGTCGACAATACAACATAGCGATTAATGTGATTGGCTGCCTGTTGATTTTTTTCTAGTAAAAAATTTAATGCTTCGACTGGAATGAAGATTAACTCGGTTTTTGCGGAGGCACGTACCGAATACTCGGCAGGAAAATCTCGTAATGCTGACAGTTCATTAAAGACCTCACCTTTTTTCTTTATACCAATACTATGTTCTTTCCCGTTTTTTTCTGAAAAAATTCTGACCATACCCGTTTTAACAATATAAATACCTTTCGCCGACTCCCCAGCGGTAATAATAGCATCACCAAATGCAATATTTTTTTGCTTAGCGTAATCAGCCAGCCATACAAGTTCTTCGTCTTTAAATTCAGACAGCATTTCAACGGACGAAAATATATTTACCAGTGCGTCTTTATTCAATGTTTTCTCCTGGCTTCTTGGTCTCGATGCATGGATTTTTCATTCAAGGATAACTGTCATAATAATACCCATGTGCCATGCACAATATGACCTATATTACACTTGATGATTTTTTAAAATGGAAATATGAGAGAATAGAATTACGTACAAAAAGGAAGCATAAACATTCCCGCATTGCTACACAGGAATGTTCTATTTTTCTAAAAATAATAAAGAGGGATTATTTTACTCACATCACTTCAATGCGATGTTCATCGGCTTTCGACATTAACCATTCTTTATATAAAATCTCCCTTACCGATTTTTTGGTTTCCGAATCCAATATGGCTGGAAATTTTTTCTTGACGATAAATATTTCATAAAATAATTCATTACTTGACTGGAAAACACCGACGACATCACCTTCAGAGGCATTAAATAGTTTAGCCTCAATAGTTTCATCCAAAGTACCGCGCAACACTTTGCCCATACCACCTGCTTTACCTTTGGTATTCGGACAGATTGAGTGCTCGGTTGCCAATTCGTCAAATAAAGACGCATCGTCCTCAAGGATTGCCATAAGCTCATTGGCAGCACCTTCGGAATTTAATAGAATATGGCTACACTCGATGGCATCAAATTTAGGCGAATGCAACCGAAAATACGCTTCAACCGCTTGCTCGGTAGCAATGTCCGCCCTGATACGATCATAATAAATACTATCCGTAATAAATTTCTCAAAATCATCGATACTCACCCCCATATCTTCAAAGTGCTGGATGGTCTCCGTGCTTCGATGCAAACTATTCACTCGACGATATTGATCTGATCGCTGCTGGACTTCTTCCATCGAAACCTCAATACCATTTTTTTTTGCCACGTGTACTGTTAGCACACCCTCTAGCACCTCTTCCAGAATATCTTCGAGCTTATTATTCAAGGTGAGTATTTTTATAAATTGCTCAGCGGTAATTATTTCATCATCAATACGAGCCACTATCGTCATTTTTTTTCCCTCTAAACGTTTTTCAATTTTCTAAATGGGTCTAAAGCAAGATCAATCAATCGACGTTTTTTTACGACGATCTCTACATCCGCCGTCATGCCAATACGCAACCAATGCTTCACACCTTGTTCAACAAAATATTTTTTTTCTAAGTTCACTCGTCCTCGATAGACCAATGATTTTTTATCCAAGGTGGAGAGTGATGTACTGGGTGAAATATATGCCAGTGTGCCCTTGACAAATCCGTATTGCTGAAAAGGAAAAGCACTAAATTTAAGCTTGGCATCCTGCCCTTCTCGTAAAAACCCACGATCTTTTTCTTGTATCTCAATTTCCAAAATATTTTTAGCATCGACCGGAGCAATGCCCAAAAAAGGTCGTTTAGGATCAATTTTATCACCGGGCTGAGTATACGCCACCGAGGTAATAACCCCATCAATGGATGCTATCACTCGTAAAAAATTATCTTCATCAATATTATCGAAGCTGATCTGCTCCATGGATTGTGAGGTTAAACGAGCCGCTTGCAAAGCAAACATTACCTGTTTTTCCGCACTATCCGCCGTATCTACAGTACGTTCATATTCCACACGTAAGTCCATCAAAATTTGATTGCTGTCTTCAATACTTACTTTTTTCTTTGCATACTCGCTGGTTAATTTAAGTTCTAATTCTCCTAACTCGGATTCGGCAAGACGATATTTTGCTTTCTCTGATAAGAAAGCATTGACTTTCTCATCCACTTTTTGTTTAGAAACACCACCGCCTCCGGGTAACTGATAAAGCCTTTGATATTTTTCCGCTTCTTGCTTGGCGAATTTCTTCTGTCTAAAGGTTTCTTCCAGTTTCGCTTGGGCTTTCTCCAATTTAATTTTTTGCTGGTTAGCTAGCTTTGTTAAATCTTCTGACACGCGAATATGATGCTTTTTTTCTTCGATTTCTAATTTTTTTTTGGTCGCTTCTTTTTTTAATTCTAACAAACGTTTTCGATTAGGAAACAATCGAAAATTGCGCTCAGCTTCTGCAAGTTGCAATTTAGCTTTCATCGCCTCACTGACCGCATTGATGGCACCTTTGGCGTTAATGCGTGCTAATATGTCGCCTTTTTGTACCGACATGCCTTCGGTGACATAAATATCAATAAGCTCACCATCAATCGGCGTATACACCCGCCGAACTTCAGATTCAGGCGTATAGGTTCCCTTCGATGTTACAATCACATCTGCACGGCCATAAAAAGACCATATCACGATGGCAATCAACAGCAGTCCTAGCGTATATAACGTCCATTTGATCATAGCAGAGGGCTCAGAATGTAAAATATTCACGCCTTCCAGACTATGATTCTCTACCGAATAAGACAATGCATTGGTTTTTTTTTGACTGCCACTCATATGATATTATCTCGTGTTATCGGCAAGAAAATTGAGTTTCTTATTTATCAACTCAGGTTCTAGCACAATGTTCAAATCTTTAATCCATTTTCTTTGACGAACGATTTCATCATTGATGTCATGATACAAAGATAACCGTTGTTGATTATTTTTGATATGAAGCAGTTCATAGATGACCATGCCTTGGGTCACTTTTTCATTGGCTTTCGCCAATAAACTCGCCTGCTTAGAATAAGTCTTCGAAATTTTCGCTTCTAAACGATGTTTACCACGAATGCTGCCATTTTTTTTGTATTTCCCCCAGGATTTTTTTGCTGCCTTAAAGTCAATCTCCATGGCCTCGGCGAGTTTAGGTTTTTGTTGTTCAACGTCACTTAACAAAAGCTTCACTAAAAAACTATCTTTATGATGATCTAATCCATTATAGAATTTAACTAAGTGCTCACCATAATTTTTATGGCCTTTGATCAATTGAAGGTTCTTATAATCGCGATGAATCGTTTGTAAACGCATTAACTCTACAGCAATGTATTGACTCTCATGAGACGCTTCAATGTTATCCAGCAAACCAATGGCATCCGAAAAATTCCCGTTTGACCAAGACTCTTTAGCCAATTTGTACTTCGCTACCACATCATCGGCGGGCAAGGCTAATGCGATTCGCTGCTCAAAATGGCGACCAAATAAGGGTGTTTGCATGGATTCCTGTTGTTGCAGTAACAACACGGTATCCAAGTCATGCTGAACAAATGCCATGCGATAGCCCTGATACAGATCAAGATCAGCGAGTAATGTCTTAGTGCCGTGTATTTTGGGGTAACGATTAATGAAAGAGGTAATATCACTTCTTATTTGTTGTTGATCAGATTGGCTTAATTGACCTGTCAGTTTTTCTTCAAGTTTGTTTTTGAGCTTTGTTATTGCCGTGATATAAATCGCTCTTTCGCTAGTTAATTGACGAACATCACTCACCACTTGCCGATGAAATGCATCAAATCCCGTCGCGTATCTCTGGATAATATTAAGAAAATTCAAGTGCTGATTGGTATCGTCCTCCCACCACTTCAACAACTCGTTGATGGGCGTTTCATGTTTGAACATAACAATCGGTGCCTCAAAACCGCCACGTGAAACCATGAATGCCTTAAATTTTCCAATCCACTCCAATAGCTCTAACATAGCTAACAAGGCACTATTATTCTGACTCAGTTCGCTTATTTTAATTAACTGCTGCTGGGATTGACGATACTGTTGCGTCTCAATATGAGTCATCCACACAGGCATCAATAACTTTAATACCGCTTCGGTTGATAACGCAATCATCTGATTATCCCGCGAGTGATACCATAAATAATCATTAGCTAATTTTGCGCCTTGTTGATATTTTCCTTCACTGATTAATGTTTTTATTATGCGCTCTTTGTTTCCTTTATAATAAAGTCCAGCAGAGACAGCAATACATATCACAACAAGCACAGACACTACACACGCCATTAAAGGAGATGTTTTTTTGCTATCAAAAAAAGCACCATAAAGCTCTCGCATAAAAATAAAACTACGGCTCTTTAACCAAGACGATTTATTTTCATCGTTTTTTAGCAAATTGGTATTTTTCGCGGTTTGTTCATCCGCATGCAAATCATTGTCTTCATTCACCGATTGATTAGCACAGTAAATGTCAAGGAAGAAATCGGCTTTGGATATGAATGTTGTTTTATTTAACGTTTGCTGAGGATGCCTTATAGATTTGTCCTGTGAAGTTATGTTTATTATTTTGATTCGGTAAACCTGTTGCTTATCACCAAAATAAATTTGATCTCCGTCCCTTAAACGAATTTCTTTCGTCGATAATTGACAACCATTAAGATAGGTTCCGTTAGTACTATTTAAATCTTTTAAAAAAATATTTTTTCCTTTATTGATGAAGCAGGCGTGATTTCTTGACATATACATCACTGCCGCTTTGTTCACTTGATCCAGTTGTTTAAATGGGTCATGACTCTTGCCAACCGGAAAAGGAAAATCAGTGATCTCAATGACTGGAAATCGTTCACTTGTGTCACAGGGCTCCAACGTTAATTGCGTCAACGACAGTGAGGCCTCCGGTAGGGTTTCATCTAATGTATTTTGTATTTCAACGTTGTATGTTATTTCTTTGGCAATACATAACTGGTCGCCTGAGTGAATTCTTATTGCATTCACATCGACTTCATTTTCGTTTAACAAGGTGCCATTTTGACTACCTAAATCAGCGATGTGAAAACTACCGGATTGTTCAAATATTTTGGCATGCTTGCGTGATAAACCAGCAATCATGGAGTGCGGATATTGCGAATACGGCACCGCATCACGACCAATCAGCAAGGGCTGTTTCTCAATGACTAAATCATCAATATATTGATGTGATATGCAGTGCAATTTAAGTTGCATTATGGCTCTCCTGCCAATGCTTAGAGATAGGGATAGAACTAACCTGCGGGTTATACCAACCACCACCCAGCGCTTTATAGAGCGCTACCGTATCTAATAAAACTTGTTGGTAAATCGACAATAGCTGTTGTTCTGTGTTAAGCAAAGTACGCTCAGATTCAAACACTTCTAGTTGCGAAACCATGCCCTCTTTCAACCGTGCTTGAACGTGTTTGGAGACGACTTGTAGGTGTTCCAATTGCTTATCCAGTTCAATTTTTTGTTTTTTGTGAAAGCTGAGATTGACCAACGCAGCTTCAACCTCTTCAAATGCGGCCATCACAACTTTTCGATAAACATCTTCTTCAATTTTGGTTTGCACCTGATTGGTTTTCACTTGTATTTTAAAACCAGGATCAAAGATAGCTAAGTTGATGGCCGGAGCCAAACCAAAAGACCAGCTTTTCAATAACTGAGACAGTACATTACTGACAAAACCACCATTACCCGTCAACGAAATGGAAGGCAGTCTAGCAAGTTTGGCCTGCCCTAATAAGGCATGAGCCTGTAATACCCGATATTCTGCCGCGATAAGGTCAGGGCGGCGATTCAATAAATCTGCAGGAATGCCAGCAGGTACCTCTGGGAGTTGTACGGTATGACTTAAATGCGCAACAGGTACCGACAGACTGCCAGCCGGAGCGCCCAATAACGTTGCTAAACTATTTTCATTATTTTTGCGTTGCCTTTGCAGCTCAATTTGCTGCTGGCGAATACCATTTAATTCCGCTTTCTGGCTCAAGAGCTGAGTACTGGAAAGTAACCCTTCTTTATGTTGCGCAAAATAATTATCGAGGATGAGTTGATTTTTGTTTAAGGAGTGCTGTTGGCGATCAATTTGTTCATCAATCAAACGAATTTGAAAATAACGATTGGCTACATCTGCCACTAATGTTAAATACCCTGCACGCCAATCGGATTCCGATGCTTTAAAAGCAGCCTGCTGACTTTTGATGTTAAGCGCTATTTTCCCCCAAATATCCAGCTCCCAATTAAGACTCGTTTGTGCGCTAAAACTTGTTGTTGCGACTTGGGCTGATTGTTTTTGTGCGCTGACAGAAGATGTTCCAGACACCTTAGGCCATAAACTCGCGTGTTGGGTATCTAACGAGAATCCGGCAATCGCTACCCGTTTTGATAATATTTTCAGATCCAGGTTTCCATTAAGCGCTTTCTCGATCAGTCTATTTAAATAATCATCGCCAAAGGTTTTCCACCAATCCTTATCAATACGCATTGGAGTTTTCTCCTGCGTATTATCCTGTCCGCTCCAGCTTGACTGAATCTTTACTTCCAGGCGCTGATAAGGGGTTTGTTTCAGTGACGAACAAGCGGCGAAGACAAAGAACAACATCATGATGAACATTGCTTTCGCACACCGATAAGCACCCTGTCTAATGAAGCTATTTTTCATTTTACGGTTCCATTACGGGATCAAGCGAGATCGCATAGCCTGATGAGAAGTGTTGCTGTCATGGCATTAAACCATCTCACCGATAAAAACTCATATGAACTAGTTCACAAACTTTGTTGGTAATAACACAACATTTGATAAACGTCTGTTGGAAGAACAGTAGAGAAAGCAGCGAGTTTTGGTTAAAATGTTAGGAAATTACTGACACAAATAGCCAAGGATAAAGCAGTATCGATGATTGAAGTCCTGAATAAACGTTGTTAAACGGAATATGAATATGACCGATTCAATTAGAAAAGTAGTCGATGACCAACAATTTATGGCGTTGGCATTGCAACTTGCACAACGTGGTCGTTATACCACAGCACCGAATCCAAATGTCGGTTGTGTACTCACACAACACGGTCAAATAATTGGACAAGGGTGGCATGCCAAAGCGGGTGGCCCTCATGCCGAAGTCGCGGCCTTACGCCATGCCACGCAAACCACTTCCGGGGCAACCGCTTATATCACCTTGGAACCGTGCTGTCACCATGGACGAACCCCGCCCTGCACTCAAGCATTAATTGACGCCAAAATCAACCGAGTCGTCATTGCCATGTTAGACCCCAATCCATTGATGGCTGGTAAAGGTGTCAAAATACTACAAGATCATGGTATTGAAGTGAAGATTGGTTTACTAGAGGAGCAAGCGCAACGCCTTAACCTGGGTTATATCAAAAGAATGACGGAGCACAAACCCTGGCTATGTAGCAAAATCGCCATGAGCTTAGATGGCCGCACGGCGCTCGCATCCGGGGAGAGTCAATGGATCACTCAAGCCTACGCACGACAAGATGTGCAAGATCTGCGAGCACAAAGCTGCGCTATCATCACAGGAATCGAAACCGTATTACACGATGATCCATTATTAACCATTCGTGAGCCGAGCCTACTCAAAATACGCGATACTCAACCTTGCCGGGTCATACTAGACACCCAGCTCCGACTAAGCGCAACCGCCAAACTCTTTCAGATCAATGCTAATGTTTTAGTCTTCACTAGAAATAATGATCCACAAAAAATTTCGGACTTGCAAGCAGCGGGTGCTGAAATTATAGTACTACCGCACTATGATGCCCAGCGAATACCAATTGACCAAGTTTCACGAGAATTGGCGTCTCGCCAAATGAATAACGTGATGCTAGAGTGCGGTGCAACCCTAAATGGTGCTTTTTTGACAGCAAAGCTCATTGATGAATTGGTTATCTATATGGCACCCAGCCTGCTTGGAGGCACAGCCCGGGGGGCATTTCATTTGCCTCACGTACAAACAATGGCAAAAAAAGTATCATTAGAGATTGTCGATATTCGGGCGGTGGGAAAAGATTGGCGCATTACCGCCAAACCTCTATATAAAAAATAAGCAATGGGCTATGTGATAACGTCCCGGTTTGGCGCTTAGATGAGATTTCGTACATTATACGATCGATCGATCAAGCAGCAGGTTAAATTAGACTATCGATCCGAGATACTCAGATTTCAATACCTGTCCTTCGGTTATAGCGGTATTTAACCTCATTTTGAGCTACAATAGCCCCCGCAAAAAGTTAGAACCCCAGAAATTAGGAGAAATATGTGGACCAAGCGGAATTAGAGCTTCAATTAAAAGTTTGGAAAGACCTTGCAATTAGCAAGCAGATTTTGATACAGGCAGCGACCGATGCGCTGGGCCTAGACCCCGATTGCAAGTCAGAAGAACTAAAACTTGCACTGGCTACCACCATCAAGCAAGGCATAGAAGCCGATATCAACGTAAGCAAAGCCCGTGAACAGAGCGATCTCGCTATTACCGTGATGGAAAAGAAAATTGCGGCAAGTGAGAAGACACTGGCCATGGCCGAGAACGCCAAGTCTGACATGCAAGCTATTAAAGAAAAATCTGAACAAGATATGGCTGACGAGCGTATCGCGCATGCCAAAGAAATGAAGAAGATCAAGGATTTATTAGCTGCCAAAGAAAGTGCACTCAAAGCCATCAATAAGGCCCTGGCCGACACACCAGAAAATGTCATCAAAAAACTCAAAACATTAAAAAAGCAGAAAGATGACGAATCCACCGCTCGCAAACTGGTAGAGGTCAACGTGACCTCGCTGCGCAAGGAAAAACGTCAGCTCGAACAACAACTGAGCGAGACTCAAGAAAACAGCAAAACACTGGCTACACAGCACCGTGAATTGCACAAACAATTCGGCGAAGGTACTGACGAAAAACCGCTACCGGAGCTGGATGAGGAATTGTTAGAAGCTATCGAAAAAACAGACAAAGAAAAATAGTCCAGCAATGACTTAGGAACGTACACGAAATAACTTGGGCATATGGCGCCCATCTTTATTGGCACGCTCTAATTGACGACAGCATGGATGTAGCAGGAGACAAAGCCGAGAGACGAAACCGGGAAGTTATCACACGTCCATTCCTAGACTTGTCTTTACAATATGAAGGGGGTTGATCGTTGCAGTGATATGCTCAATCATTACAAACCAAGTCGGGTTATGCCGTGCTAACACCGACCTACTCAAGGTAAGTCCTAACTCTGAAATGTAGGTCGGGTTAGCGTAGCTGCGCCCGACAATCTCCCATTAAACGATATATAGATCTGGCAGTTGATATCCAGTCGCGTTTTGGGTATACCCCTGCGCAGAGTTTAGGCTTGGTTTCAAACACCTTCATTTTCAGAAGTGACACGCGCTAAGCGTAACGCCATAAAAGGGATCTTATGGCCGGACATTGTACGAAGCCAAGGAAGGCGAAGTACAATGAAAATGCAGAGCGTATAAGAATATATTCACAGCGTGTTTTGAAACCAAGCCCAAACTCTGAGCCTTCAGCTAGCGGTGTAAAAGTAAGTGAATGTCTGGATATCAACTTCCGGGGCTATAATACCCTCGATTATTTATCCCCGATAATTATTATTTTTTAACCGACTTGTCGCTCTTCGACAGCTTTATCGGCTTGTTCATATTTAGGTAGATCAAAATAAAACGTGGTTCCAGCACTCATCGTGCTTTTAAATGCAACCGTGCCACCCATTTTTTCTATCAAAGGTTTCACGATACTTAGCCCTAACCCGGTCCCCCCTTTTTGGCGTGTCCTTGAACCATCAGCTTGCGAAAATTTTTCAAAAATCCGGCTATGGAATTTTTTAGGAATCCCTTCACCCTGATTTTTTACTGCCACCCGCACACACGACTCATTATCGCTCACGATAATTTCAACCTGACTGTTGGTATACGAGAATTTTGCCGCATTCGATAATAAGTTATACATAACTTGCATGAACCGGTCAGTATCAACCTCTACTATCACATCAGCCTCCAATTCATTCAGCAAATGATAACTCACCTGATTTTCCTGGGCACAATCTCGGTTCAGTGCTAGCGATTGTTCAAGCAGCGATAATATAGGTTGTTTTTTAAGGGAAAAATGCATGCTATTACTACCAATTTTTTCCATATCCAAAATGTCATTAATCAATAATAACAATCGCTCTGTATTTCGCAGAGAAATATCAACTAAATTCTTCATCGAATCCGAAAGTGTGCCGGCAATGCCACCGTCAAGCAACCCTAAAGAAGCTCTAATAGAAGTCAACGGCGTTCTTAACTCGTGGCTCATTGTTGAAATAAATTCTTCTTTTAAACGATTCATTTCTTTTCGTTCACTGATATCTCTAACAATACCACAAAAATATCGCTGTCCTCCCATATGCATTTCATTGGCCGCCAACTCCATAGGAAAAACATTCCCCGTCTTATGTTGCCCCTCGAATTCTCTCAATGAACCAAGCACGCGATGTTGCCGGGTCGAATTGTAACGCTCAATATAATCATCATGTTTTGTTTGGTGGAAGCTGGTCATTAGCATTTTTACGTTTTTGTTTAATACTTCTTCTAGCGTATATCCAAATATTTTTTCTGCCGCTGAATTAAAGCTTTCAATATAGCCATGCTCATTGGTCGTAATGATGCCATCAGCGACATTATCTAATACGGTGCGATGCCGCATGTCGCTAGCACGCACCGAAACTAACGCCTCCTGGAGAGAATTCTGAGCATTGATCATATGAGTGCGTATCATCGCTAGCGCAAGCACACAATCACCCCATTCATCACTTGAAATACTTGGTAATGCTGTTTCCAAATCACCTGCAGATAGAGATCTTGTCGCCTGAACTAATTTTCGCAATGGATTATGCACTTTATAGTGCAACCACAGCGCGCCAGCGACAACTAACAACACCATCACCAATAACATAATATATTCTACTTGCCTAATTTGTTGGCTCTGCTGTTGAATGCGCTGACTCATATCGACGACTAATTTAATGAGCGCGATTTGACGCACCCCCCAACGGATAGGCCATTCAATATGGATAATATGCTTGTTAGATGATATATTTTGTTTGCTCGTTGAATAAAGCGAATTGCCGTTAGCATCCGCGATGATGAGCTGCCCCCATATTTTTTCTCTCAAAACCAGATGCTGTTCCAAAGCATTTTTCAGCGTGGTTAAATCGTCTGCCAAAATCGCCTGTGCCAATTGAGGTTCTATCGCCTGTAATATTTGATATTGTTGTTCAGTAAAATTCTGTTTGTCTTGCGTTGCCAACAATGGCACCCAATAGAAATGCAAGATAGCTGCAAATAATACAAACAGTAAGAATAAGGGTAAAAACAATTTTGTTTGTATTTTCACAAAAATAAACCTTTAGTCCATCCACACTCAAAATCAACTTAACTGTGTATCGGCAAGTTCACTAAAAAATGGAGCGAGGTAAAATAATAGAACCAAGAACAATATCTGGAAGAAAAATCAATGAGGGATCAATCGAGACCGTATAACCTGCTACGAGCTAGCTTGTATAAATACCGTTTAAAGTCAGTATTTCACTGATAGCTCATATATCGGGTTTTCATGACGAGACTTAAGTCATGACTGAAAAACGTACCCCCATTGGATGAGGGTCGATCGCATGACGCAAGAATAAAAAGACTCAACAGCGTTGAACACGCCGCTTACGAAAAAAATCTTTGAGCAATTGACTACAATCTTGACTCAGCACGCCGGAGCAAACCGTGGCTTTATGGTTTAATTGATCAGAATTCAATATATTGAACACACTTCCAGCAGACCCTGTTCTTGGGTCCCATGCACCAAACACAACCCGTTTAATTCTTGCTTGAATGATGGCGCCCGCACACATGGGGCAGGGTTCCAAAGTCACATATAAACTGGCATCAACCAGTCGATAATTCCCCAAATACTGACCTGCCTGACGAATGGCAACGATTTCGGCATGGGCTGTCGGGTCATGACTCCCAATAGGTTGATTCCAACCTTCACCAATAAGCTGGGAATTTTGGACAATCACCGCCCCTACCGGGACTTCATTATGCTTTTCCGCGTGTTTTGCCAATATCAGTGCATGCTGCATCCAAATATCGTCGGACGTTATTCCCATTCAATGGTGGCTGGCGGCTTACCCGAAATATCATACACCACCCGAGAAATGCCAGGCACTTCATTAATAATGCGCCTTGAGACATGATCCAGAAAATCATACGGTAATCGAGCCCAGATAGCCGTCATAAAGTCCACGGTTTCCACAGCTCGTAAACTGATAACGTAATCGTATCGCCGCCCATCTCCCATCACGCCAACGGATTTAATGGGCAAAAATACTGCAAATGCTTGGCTAACCTTGTCATATAACTGATGTTGGCGTAATTCACTAATAAAAATATCATCCGCACAGCGAAGATAATCAGCATATTCTTTTTTTACTTCACCTAAAATCCGGACCCCTAAACCAGGCCCTGGAAAAGGATGCCGATAGACCATATCATAAGGTAGACCGAGTTCAACACCTAATGCACGCACTTCATCTTTAAATAATTCGCGTAATGGCTCTAACAATTTTAAATTCATATCTTCAGGCAACCCACCCACATTATGATGCGACTTAATCATATGTGCTTTTCCGGTTTTTGACCCAGCGGATTCAATCACATCCGGATAAATGGTTCCCTGAGCTAACCACTGTATCTGATTTAATTTAGTGGCTTCTTGCTCAAACAGTTTGATAAATAAATTGCCAATAATCTTACGCTTTTGCTCCGGATCAGTAATCCCTTGTAACGCTGACAGAAATGCATCCTCAGCACTCACGCGCACCACCCGAACACCCATGTGCTCAGCAAAGGTGGCCATCACTTGATCCCCTTCGTTTAACCGAAGCAAACCATTATCGACAAACACACACGTCAATTTATCACCAATCGCCCGATGTAACAACGCCGCAACAACCGAGGAATCCACACCGCCAGACAAACCAAGCAACACCGGCTCATCACCAATTTGTTGACGAATTTTTTGGACAGCATCGGTGATAATATTGCCAGGTGTCCAGTGAGATTCACAGCCACAAATCGTTTTAACAAATCGCTCGAGAATTCTGCTGCCTTGTCGAGTGTGGGTTACTTCGGGGTGAAACTGTAGCCCATAAAATCGCCGTTGCTCATCCGCCATACCCGCAATGGGCGCACTATCCGTACTTGCCATCACACAAAAACCAGGCGGCAACGACACGACCTTATCACCATGACTCATCCACACATCCAACAACCCAAACCCTTCGGGCGTAGTATGGTCTTCAATGCAATTTAATAAATGAGTGTGATGGTGGGCTCGGACCTGGGCATAGCCAAATTCACGCTTTAAAGAGGTCTCGACAGTACCACCTAATTGCGCTGCCATGGTCTGCATACCGTAGCAAATCCCCAATACCGGTACATCTAATTCAAATACCACGGACGGCGCCTTCGGCGAAGATTGCTCGGTTAACGAGTCAGGCCCCCCCGACAAAATAATCCCACTCGCCTTGAATACGGTAATTTCACTATCGGCAACATCAAACGGAACAATTTCACAATAAACGCCAATTTCACGGACGCGCCGTGCAATAAGTTGAGTATATTGACCACCAAAGTCAATAATTAAAATTCGGTAAACATGAATATCTTGCGACATAACAGCCTGTGCTTTATGGTTAAAAATAAAAGGATGGCAAACCGATGAACGAATCGCGCAGGCAATTTAGCAGTCAAATGCAGCAGCCCAAAGGTACTTCAGTCAATCCGGTAGTTGGGCGCTTCTTTAGTAATCGTCACATCGTGAACATGACTTTCTTTCATGCCAGCCCCTGTCACTCGAATAAACTCAGGCCGAGTGCGCATTTCATCAATAGTGCTCGAACCGGTATAACCCATACTTGCACGCAACCCTCCCATCAATTGATGGACAATGGCGATCATACTGCCTTTGTACGGTACACGCCCCTCAATTCCCTCGGGTACCAGTTTATCCACATTCGAGGTATTTTCTTGAAAATAACGATCGGATGAGCCTTGTTGCTGAGCCATGGCGCCGAGTGATCCCATACCACGATAAGCTTTATAGGAACGACCTTGATATAACTCGACTTCGCCTGGTGCTTCTTCCGTTCCGGCAAACATACCACCCACCATTACCGTATAAGCACCCGCCACAATCGCTTTGGCCAAATCACCTGAAAAACGAATACCACCATCAGCAATCAGCGGTATATTTTTTTCGCTCAGCGCTTTGGCTACATTGGCAATCCCGGTAATTTGCGGCACACCCACCCCAGTCACAATACGTGTTGTACAAATGGAGCCTGGGCCAATGCCCACCTTTACAGCATCCGCTCCAGCATCGGCTAAGGCTTTCGCCGCCGCCGCAGTGGCGATATTACCGCCGATAACCTGTAGATCAGGATAATTGTCTTTCACCCAGCGTACACGGTCAATCACCCGTTGCGAGTGACCATGAGCGGTATCAACGATAATCACATCAACGCCGGCAGCAACTAAACTATCAACCCGATCATCGGTGCCTTCACCAGTCCCTACCGCAGCACCTACCCTGAGGCGACCTTGCTCATCTTTGCAAGCCAGCGGATAGTCCGTTGACTTTTGAATGTCCTTTACGGTAATCAAACCACGTAGTTGAAAACCCTCATTAACAACCAGTACTTTTTCAATCCGATGCTTATGCAATAACGCCAATACTTCATCTTTCGCAGCCCCTTCTCGCACCGTCACTAACCGCTTACGCGGCGTCATAATGGTGGACACGGGATTATCAAGTTGGGTTTCAAATCGAAAGTCGCGCCGAGTCACAATGCCCTGCAGCAAACCGCCCTCAACAACGGGCACCCCGGATATATTATTTGCGCGGGTAATCTCTAGCACATGCCGTATACTGGTTTTTGGTGATACGGTAATAGGCTCTTTTATTACACCACTTTCAAACTTCTTAACCCGCCTGACCTCATCAGCCTGTTGTGCAACACTCATGTTTTTATGAATGATACCGATACCACCTTCCTGAGCCAGGCTTATCGCTAAACGCGACTCAGTCACCGTATCCATCGCAGCAGCGACCAAAGGAATGTTTAACTCAATCTGCTTGGTTAAGCGCGTTTTTAACGACACTTCTTTCGGTAAAACCTCAGAATGAGCAGGCAATAAAAGAATATCATCGAAGGTAAGAGCTTCTTGAACGATTCGCAGCATGAACAGTTCCGTAGTTAAAAGCCGCAATTATAACGATTGACCTGGACGGGGTAAACTGAATAGTTTATATATTTAATATAGATTTTTTTCTGGTAATGGAATGAAGGTTATTCAACCTCCGGCTAATCGGCTAAAATTAACACATATCAGCCAAAATAATCATCAGCAATGACTTCCATCAAAGAGACAATATTTACTGCTAGAGGGAGCCCATAATAGTCAAAGCTAACCTGTCTTCGCCAACTCAAAGTACCAACAAGAACACGCTTTGAGCGAACCAAGCTAGACATTCCATAAAAAGGTGTATACTGAAATAGCAAACCGTTTCAAATGATAAAGAAACCTACGAAACGTAAAGGAAAGTCAATAACCTACTGAAAAACAAAGGCTACTCATGGGAAGCAACACACCCCAAACTAGCCAACCTGATCAATTACAGTGTCTTGAAGGAGCATAATTATGAAAAAAGCAGCAACACTTACATTCATTGTAACGGCGTTCTTTGGTTGTGCAAGCGCACCCACATCTGAAATGTCAAAAGTAACCGATTTCCCAACACTGCTCGCACAAGCACAAGAAGCCATCACCAAGGCAGATTCAGTCGGTGGAGAGTGGCGTGATACGCAAAAAACAATCAAGCAGGCCAAAGCAGAGGCAGAAAAAGGCCAAACTGAACAAGCCATGAAACTCGCTCGAAAAGCTCTCAAACAAGCCCAGCTAGGCTATCAGCAATCGATCTCTCAACAAAATGCAAAACCCTGGTTGTTCTAAGCAACATTAGGCAATCTATCATTTTGATCATTGTTGGTGTTAAAAAAACACCAACAATATATTCAGCACCGACTTTGTGCGACAATTCCACTTACTAGCTTATAAAACCAAGCATTGCTTAAGCGTCCAAAGCAGACAACCAAAAATAGGCTGTCCAATTATTATACGCAAAGGAGAAATTGTTGTGGTATCGACAAACCAATACCGACATCCTGCCATATGTCAACCTTGGTTAACCCGACACAGGCACATCATTACGGCGATTTTCCTGTGTTTCCCGCTGAACTTACTCGCCATCACCTCATTACCAAGTGAAGCCCGCGTTCCCGGCGGTATTGCCATTATCAAATTAGGTGAAAGCACTCACAACAAAACACCGTCCGCCACATATAAAAAACGAAAAATAATGGTCATCGAACACGACTCACATTGGGTAGCTATCGTTGGCATACCGCTCTCTGCCTCGACTGGCGTCCACTATGTTACCGTCGAAAATGGAAAAGATCGTACAAAACTAAGCTTTAACGTACAAGAAAAAGCCTATGCCACCCAACATCTAACCATTAAAAATAAACGCCAGGTCAATCCAAACCCAACCGATCTCAAGCGCATCGTTAAAGAAAAAAAACAAATCAACCGCGCTTTTGATTTTTGGAATCAGTCACAAAATATCGTCACTCAATTTATACCACCCGTGGATGGGAAAAAAAGCAGTAGTTTTGGCTTAAAGCGATTCTTTAACAATCAGCCACGCAAGCCGCATAGCGGTATGGACATTGCTGCCCCCCAAGGCACCATTATCAATGCCCCAGCCCCCGGCACGGTGATTGATACCGGTGATTTCTTTTTTAATGGCAATACGGTGTTCCTTGATCACGGTCAAGGCCTGGTGACAATGTATTGTCATATGGAGCGTATTTCGGTGACGCCGGGACAAACCGTCAAACTCGGCGATGCGTTAGGCACCGTCGGTATGACAGGACGCGTCACTGGCCCGCACTTACACTGGAGCGTTAGCTTAAATAATGCACGAGTAGACCCGGCACTCTTTTTAATTTCAGCAAACCAATAGCAAGCCACTCAATCACCTCAAGCCAATACTGCCATAGAGAATTATCGCAGACTTATCAAAGGCCACCCCCGATTCGCAGCATGCTCTGCCAATACCTCATCGGGGTCCACCGCAACCGGGTGGGTGACTTTTTCAAGCAAAGGCAAATCATTGTGAGAATCACTATAAAAATAGCTGCCATCAAGAGAATTTCCGGTTAAAGCTAACCACTCATGTAAACGTTGAACCTTCCCTTCCTGAAAACATGGTATACCTGCCACCCGCCCCGTATAACCTTCAGTCGTCAGCTCAGGCTCCGTGGCTAATAAATGCGGAATATTATATTTTGCCGCAATGGGTTCGGTAATAAAACGATTAGTGGCGGTAATAATTAATAAAATATGCCCCTCCGATCGATGTTTCTCAACCAGTTCATAGGCCTTAGGTAGCAATATCTGACATATTTTTGACTCAATAAATTGCAAACGCCACGCTTCCAATTGGGCAACCGAGTACTTTGCCAGCGGACTTAAACTAAACTGTAAAAACTCATAGATATCCAAGCTACCATTTTTATATTCGTCATAAAATCGCTGATTTTGTTGCTCATACCAAACCACATCCACCGCATTTTGCTCAACCAAATATTGACCCCACAAATAATCACTATCCCCATTTAGCAACGTATTATCTAAATCAAAAATTGCGACACTCACCAATAAATCCCTCCTAAAATTGATTGTATGTGACAGCTAAATAAATACTCGGCACGACATTATATTTGGCCTTTGCCAAATGCAATTGTGCTAACTCATTCTCGAATTGGACACTTTTCAGTCTTCTATACCCCTTTACTCGCGCCGATACAAAATCTATATTCATTAAATAAATGATTAATTATTGTTCTTAACCTTCTCACTGAGAGCCTTTATCGGCTAATCTTATAGCAAGGGAGGTCGTAAATCATCACACCCCAACCTTTTTTAAACTCATTATATACATGGATTTTACAGAAAATTTGCGACAGACCATGTACTTGTGGAACAATAAACGAAAGGTATGTTGGGTTAGCAGTATTCTAAGAAAGATGAATTCATGGTTTCAATACATCGATTCAGGCTGAGAAAGCAGATGCCGACACGAAAAATGAGCGGCTATGGGTATTTTTAAGTTCAATTATAAATGATTGGTTTTTTTTGTGATCGACTCAAACGGATACAGATTAAACGTAGGCATCATTCTGTGTAATCAAGATGATAAACTATTATGGGCGCGTCGGGTCGGCCAAAATGCCTGGCAATTCCCGCAAGGCGGTATCAAAGAAAATGAAACGCCAAAGCAGGCATTATTCCGTGAACTTAAGGAAGAAGTCGGCTTAAGCCCACATCATGTCAGTGTGATTGGCTCAACACAGCATTGGCTACATTATGAATTGCCGAAACGCCTCATTCGATACAACTGCAAACCACTCTGTATTGGGCAAAAACAGCGCTGGTTTATGCTAAGATTAAATAAATCAGATGAATATATTCGGCTCAACTTATCGAATGCTCCTGAATTCGATTTCTGGCGTTGGGTGGATTATTGGCACCCATTAGGTGAAGTCGTCTCGTTTAAAAGAAATGTATACCAACGTGCACTTTCTGAATTGGCACCTATTATTTTAGGCCAGAACTATATCATGAGCCAAAACACATACAAAATATAACCGATACCAATCGGTTTAGCGGATGAGATTTACGTAATATAATATACTGCGCTGTTGAGCACTCAAAAATCATCATTAATGGCGGAACGGCGCTGAAAATAACTGCCAACCACTCAATTATGCACCTACATAATACCAATATACTTGTAACTAAGCGCAAAAGCCGCTTCTCTATATTTTAAAGTGTAGCTGCACTCTCAATCAATGATAGAATTTAAGCAATATCGTATCTTTCAGGAAAACTTGTGCTAGAAACACTGCGCCGTATCATACAAGAAGTCAACACTGCAGAGAATTTCGAGCAAGCACTATCACTTATCGTACGTCGCGTCAAACAGGTGATGCATGCCGATGTCTGCTCTGTTTACTTAACTGCGCCGGTGACCAAAGAAAATATTTTAGTCGCCACCGATGGATTAAACCCCAACGCTGTCGGCAATGTCCGATTAGCTGCTTCTGAAGGCTTAATCGGACTTGTTAGTCAACGTGCTGAACCTTTTAACATACGCAACGCACACCAACACCCGAATTACAAATATATCCCAGAAACTGGCGAGGATTGTTACCATGGATTTTTAGGGGTACCTATCATCCACCACCGTAATGTGTTTGGTGTTTTAGTGGTACAGCAACAAGAACACCGTCGTTTTGAAGAAGATGAAGTAACGTTGTTAGTGACCATGGCAGCGCAATTAGCCGGCACCATTGCCCATGCAGAAGCCAGTGGCGGTATTGCTGGACTCAACGGAAAAGCCATAAGTCATGACCGACCATTTAGAGGCCTACCCGGCGCACCAGGCGTTGCAATTGGGCAAGCGGTTGTTATTTACCCTCCCGCCGACTTAGAAGCCGTTCCCAATCGCCACACTGAAGATTTAGAAGGGGAAACCCAAGCGTTTCGCAATGCGATTTCAGCCACTGAACAAGAAATTTTAGCCATTAAAAAACGCGTTGCCCACTTGCCCGCTGAAGACTCTGCAATTTTCGATGCCTATTTATTAATGCTGAAAAGCGATAGCCTCATTCAAAAAACCATCAGTCGTATCCAGCAAGGCATGTGGGCCTCAGCCGCCCTGCGTGACACTGTTCAAGACCAGGTAAAAATCTTCTCCCAAATGGAAGACAACTACTTGCGTGAACGTGCCCAAGATATTCGAGACTTGGGACGCCGCATTTTAATGCACTTACAGTCTAAAACCCGAGGCCCTCGAACCTACCCTGAAAAAACCATACTGATCGGCGATGAACTCACCGCATCGAACTTAATGGAAGTGCCAATTGAGCAACTCACCGCCGTAGTCTGTACCCACGGCTCGGGCTCTTCACATGTGGCCATATTATCTCGAGCATTAGGTGTACCGACAGTCATGGGCGCCGTTGATTTACCCACCAGCAGTCTAGACGGGTTAACTGTCGTGGTAGATGGCTATCAAGGATGTTTATACATCGACCCATCTTACACGGTTAAAAAAGAATACACCCGCCTGATGAAAGAAGAGCAAGAACTTTCAGCAGGACTCGAAGAGCTGAAAGACCTACCCGCTGAAACACTCGATAAAGTTAGAATCCCTTTGTATGTCAACACCGGGCTACTCTCAGACATTACTTCATCAATCAATAGTGGGGCAGAAGGGATTGGCTTATATCGTACTGAATTTCCCTTCATGATCCGAGACCGATTCCCCGGTGAACATGAACAAACTCAACTGTATCGACAAGTGCTGCAATCCTTCTCACCTCGCTTGGTCACCTTACGTACCTTAGACATTGGTGGTGACAAAAACCTATCCTATTTTCCTATAAAAGAAGACAACCCTTTTCTCGGCTGGCGCGGCATTCGAATCAGTTTAGATCATCCGGACATTTTTCTTGTTCAACTGCGCGCCATGTTAAAGGCCAGCGAAGGGTTAAGAAATCTGAATGTACTACTACCCATGATATCCAGTGTGACAGAAGTTAATGAATCACTCGCACTGATCCGTCGCGCTAGAAATGAACTCATTCATGAAGGCCATAAAGATATATGCATGCCTCGCATCGGCGCCATGATTGAAGTACCTTCTGCCGTTTATCAAGCACCACTGATTGCCAAACGGGTTGATTTCATGTCAGTGGGCACCAACGATTTAGTTCAATACCTATTAGCAGTGGATCGCAATAACTCAAACGTCGCCAGCTTATACGATTGCCTGCACCCAGCAGTTATCATGGCCGTGCAACATGTGATTGACAGTGGTTCTATTAATCATATTCCAGTCAGTATTTGCGGCGAAATGGCCGGTGATCCTGCTGCCGTCATTTTATTGTTAGGCATGGGTATTAGCATGGGGAGCTTAAGCATGAGTGTGGTCGCTTTGCCGCGTATTAAATGGGTCATTAGGAGTATTAGTTATGTGCATGCTCGTGATTTACTGGAACAAGCGCGCCGTATGGAAGATGCCAAATCCATTCGAGCCATGTTAAATAATGAACTTGAAAAAGTCGGCTTAGGCGGCTTACTTCGACCAGGAAAATAACTTCTCATTACTGCCAACGATACCGCTCAAAAAAGCCAACATTTAAAATACAATGTTTTGAATTAACAGCCCCCCATCATCGATTAAAGATTTCATTTATTCCTACCGAAACATAGCTACGTGGATTAAAAACTAGCAGCACGGTAATGTACTTCCATTAACCAGAAGCAACACTGGAATCATCTCTCCTACGTGTATACCTAATATCATTGCAAAAATAGGCATATACCCATCTAACAAGGATTTTTCCTCAGCCTATACTCGTCGCGTCTGATATTTAGGTGTTGAGTGCGATGCCTATTTTTGTCCTGACACCAACAGTAGGCGCATTAGGCGACGCCGCCAGGGCGAAAATAGGCCAGCAATAAAGCCTAAATATCAGACGCGACGAGTATATATATCACAATCCGACACATATACCCGTATCCGAATAGAGCAACATATTGTGATAAAAGATAACATAAAATTAATCGTTCAATTTGGATTTGCCTGCGTCATATTGTTAATGTTAATACTCGGATTTGTGGCATTACAACAAATACAGGAAATAAACAACTCACTAATTAACATTGTCAAAGTAAATAATACTAAAACGACGCTTGCCTTTTCCATGCGCGATGCAATCCGTTTACGAACCATTAATTTGCTAAACATGCAAGTGTCTGATGATCCATTTGAGCGCGATGAAGTACTCATGGCGTTCTATGCAAACGCATCAACATATCGCCAAGCTCGCTCCCATTTAATCACTCTTTCGCTGAATGAGGCAGAGCAGGAAATTCATGCTCGCTTAACCGAACAAACTAAAATTTCCCAACCGTTAAATAAATTAGCCGCTAATTTACTCATTGATGAAGCAGATCCAACGGTAACCAAAACTGCACTCGATAGTGCCTTGGCAGAGCAATACAAGTTACTTAAATTATTAGATAGTCTCGTCCAGTTACAACAAGAATACGCAGATCATGCGGTGGTTCATGCCAATACCCGTTACGCGGATACCTTTTTATTTACCTTATTCATTGGCGCGACAGGAACCTTGATTGCCTTTGTCATTGCTCGCTTTATCTCAAATTTTGTGATGGTAAAAAATAATGCATTAGCGAAAGCAATGCAAGTTAAGTCAGATTTTTTAGCAACCATGAGTCATGAAATTCGCACCCCACTCAATGGGGTAATAGGTATGTTGCAACTACTGCTGAATACCAATTTAGCTCATCAACAACGGCGCTTTGCCGAGACAGCTCATGACTCAGGCATTAATCTATTAACACTAATTAATGACATTCTGGATTTTTCAAAGATAGAAGCAGGCAAACTCGAATTAGAAAACATCGAATTTAATATCGCAAAAATAGCCGAAGATGCAACCGAACTCTTTGCCCAAAGCGCTCATCAGAAAAATATTACACTCTTATGTGATATCGACGAAAATGTCCCTAAAAAAGTCATGGGAGATCCATCGCGCATACGCCAAATATTGATTAATTTAATTAGCAATGCCATTAAGTTTACAGAACACGGTCAAGTCATTACCCATATTAGCTGCCTACCCGGTACATCCAATGACAATGCAGTGCAACTTGATATTTCCATCATGGATACCGGTATTGGTATCGCCCCTGAAAATATCAACAAAATTTTTGAAGTTTTCACCCAGGCGGATAGTTCGACAACTCGACAATATGGCGGCACAGGGCTCGGTATTGCCATATCCAAGCAGCTTGTCGAAATGATGGGAGGGGAAATATCAGTTCAAAGTACCTTAGGTCAAGGCACGACATTGCAATTTTCCCTCATACTAACAGCAAATTGTTTGGAAAGAAGAATAGATACCTACAAAGAAAAACTCAAAAACCTGCATATTTTATTACTGGAAGACAATTCACTCCACCAGTCATACTTGACCACCAAACTCACACCTTATGTCAAAGGCATGGACTGTGCCTCAACGCTCGACGAGCTCCAGGATAAGCTGATGTCCTATGATAAGCAGTCACAAGAAGGTCATTTTATATTCATCGACAGCAGCTATTTAACACCATCCTTTCAACAAACACTCTCGCCCTTAATCCACCAATACCAAAATCAAACGACTCAATTCATTGCCTTAACACCCATCGCCACACCTCTCACAGAAAAAAATCTGCAACCGTTTGAGATGACTAAACAGCTTTATAAACCGATTAAAGAACGTGACCTATACCATGTATTAATCGATCACAACATAAATGAAACAGACGCTAATACGCCAAGTGCATCTCGCCCCATCCTCTCACAAACCTATTACCCTAACAAAGTACTGTTAGTTGAAGATACCAAAATCAACCAATTGGTCGCCATCAATATTTTACAGTCCCTAGGCTGCCAATGTGATATTGCAAACAACGGCCAAGAAGCGTTAGAAGCATTAAAACAGCAAGCCTATGATATGATTCTGATGGACTGCCAAATGCCCATCATGGATGGTTTACAAGCAACACAATACATCCGAGAACACGAAAAAAACGCAACCATTAAAATTCCTGATACTCGATTAAAAAGAAATTATATTGTTGCACTTACCGCCCATGCACTTGTTGAGCACAGAAAAAAATGCACTCAAGCTGGCATGGACGAATTTTTATGTAAACCATTTCAAATACATGAATTAATAGGAATTTTCAATATATGGGCAACCCTCATTGGCACTTCAGCAAACAACCCGTCTCAAAAAATAGCGCCATTGACTTCCACCATTTCTGAAGAAACGGGAAATGATGACGATGATATATCTATACTCGATAAAAAAGTGTTGGACACAATATGCCAAATGGATACGAGCGAGGATAACAGGCTATTAAAAGACCTTTTTAATATCTTTCGATCAGAAGCCCCGAATCGCTATCAGCAAATACAAGCTGGCATTATTGAAAAAAATTACGATACCCTAGCAAACGCAGCCCATGCGCTGAAATCCAACAGCGCGGAACTCGGTGCAATGCATTTGTCTCAATTGTGTAAAGGACTTGAGCAAAAAGGTCAAAAAAACGACTTAACCGATATTGATAATTTATTTGAAGAACTTACCGATGAATTCGAAAAAGTGCTTAATGCAATGGAACAAGAGCTTCAAAAGGCAGCAAACCAATGAGCGAAACCCAAACGACACCACCGTTAGTATTGGTCGTTGATGACTCGCTGCAAACCCGGCTGCTAGCAAGGAACACGCTCGCCAATGGTGGCTTTCAGGTGGTTGAGGCCAATGATGGCGAACAAGCCATCCAGATTTTCCAAAAAACCCTTCCAGATATCATTTTACTTGATGTTATTATGCCCGGCATGAATGGCTTCGATACCTGTTCGGCAATACGCGCATTACCGAACGGAAAATTTATCCCTATTTTAATGGTAACTGGTCTGGATGATGTTGACTCCATTCATCGATCCTACGATGTTGGGGCCACTGATTTTGTTTACAAACCCATCAACTGGCTCATCTTGTTGCAACGTGTGCGATACATGTTACGCGCTAATACCACGTTCCAGGAAAGCCAACAGAGCAAAGCGAAGTTAGAAGCCTTAATCTCGGCAATGCCAGATACCATGCTGCTAATGGACCTTCAAGGCAAGTTTCTGGAAATCATTGGCAACACAGAATTAACCGCCTGGCCACCTCCCGACCGCCTCCTGCAAAACACCATTGATAATGTACTTAGTCGTGAGATTGCATCACGCTTCCACCATGCCATTAGCAACATTCTCAAAACTCAAATGCCTCAATTATTTGTTTGTCAATTTGACAAGAATGGCATCACTTATTTTTATGAAATCAGGGTGACTCCTTGCGACAGCCAGCGGGTTCTTGCTGTTGTTCGCGATGTAACCAAGCGCAAAGAATCTGAAGACAAAATTCGTTTTCTTGCATTTCACGATAACCTGACAAAACTTCCTAATCGCATTAACTTGCAAGAACAATTACGCAAAACCCTGACCAAAGCCAACCACAACAAACATAAAGCTGCCGTGCTTGTCATCGGACTAGATCAATTTAAGCGAATTAACGATACACTGGGTCATCAAGTGGGCGATCAATTACTACAAGCGATATCAAAAAGATTGACAAGCTGCACACGCAATACCGATAAAATTGCCCGTATCGGCGGCGATGAGTTCAGTGTACTATTGAGCGAAATACCCAATACGCAAAGCTCTACTTTAGCCGCGCAACGTATATTAGAAGAAATTAGCCAATGTTTTCGTTGCGACGAGCATGATATTTATTTAGATGCAAGTATTGGTATTGCTATATCACCCTCCGATGGAACTTCCGTCGGACAACTGTTTAAAAATGCAGATATTGCCATGCATGTCGCCAAGAAAAAAGGCGGTAATAATTATCAATTCTATTCAAGCTCTATGAGCCAAACCGCATTTAAACAATTAACCTTAGAAAGCGCTTTACGGCATGCTTTAACTCGCAATCAATTATCGCTATTTTACCAACCACAAATCGAATTAGACTCAGAGAAAATCGTTGGCGTCGAAGCACTCATCCGTTGGCAGCATCCCGAGCTGGGCTGGATATCACCCACAGAATTTATACCGATTGCAGAAAAAACAGGCCTGATCATTCCCATTGGCGAATGGGTTTTAAAGACGGCTTGTCAACAAAATGCGTTATGGCAACAACAAGGTTATCCACCTTTTCGCATATCGGTTAATTTATCAAGCCGCCAATTCTCACAACGCAACTTAGGTCTTGCTGTGCAACAAATATTGCAAGATACGGGTTTGTCACCACAATACCTTGAACTGGAAATTACCGAAAGTATTCTAATGAACGAAGTGGAAGAAACCATTAGCTTGCTACAACAGCTTAGAAAAACCGGGGTTCGCTTTGCGGTGGATGATTTTGGTACTGGCTACTCATCGCTCAGCTATTTAAGACGTTTTCCACTCGACGTATTAAAAGTAGACCGGTCTTTTGTGAAGGACGTCACGAGTGAAAAAGATAGTGCTACGATTACCAAGACCATTATTGCCATGGGACATAGCCTCAACTTATCCGTGATTGCTGAGGGCGTTGAAACGGAAGATCAATTAAAGTTTTTACAGGAACAAAAATGCCATATAATGCAGGGATACTTACGTTGCCGTCCCTTGCCTGCTGATGAACTTGAAGCATTCTTACAACAAAATATCAAACAACACAAAGCCGCCTCATAATTCTCTCCAAAAAAACAATACGCACAACAACAAGATCAATAAACGACCATACCCCCGTTATAATCCACTGCTCACAATATAGATCTCCTGATCAATATCAACTATATTACTTTACCATCAGCCATCAGGGTACTTGCATGGATATACTCACACCAATTGAAGCTCGAATATTAGGCGCGCTCATTGAAAAACAAATGACAACGCCTGATTATTACCCATTAACATTAAATGCGCTGACCAGTGCATGCAATCAAAAAAGTAACCGTGATCCAGTCATGCATTTGTCAGACACAGAAATCCTCGACAATATCCAATCATTAAACGCCAAATTTTTGATCACTGAACGACAGCTCTCTGGCAGTCGCGTCAATAAATATTCGCACCGCTTATCGGACGATGCCATTGAAAAATACACCTTTTCCAAACAGGAACTGGCTATTTTATGTATTTTATTATTACGCGGACCACAGACGATAGGAGAAATTCGCACCCGGACAACACGTTTATCTGAATTTGACAACCTGCCTCAAGTAGAATCAACCTTAACTAAGTTGGCCGAAAGAGAAGATGGCCCTTATGTGATAGGGCTCGCCCGACAAGCTGGACGTCGAGAGGGACGTTTTGCACATTTATTTTTTGAACAATCACATTACCAACAGCCAAACCAACAACATGACACGCCAAATCACACTAACGAAAATAAAGCCACCGCCACCATGGAAAACGATCGATTAACACAACTTGAACAGCGGGTCGCAATACTAGAGGAAGAACTTGCTTTTTTGAAGGAATATATTAATCAACAATAATCTCATCTAAAAAAAAATGACGACATTAGGTCGTCATTTTTTTTAGATGAGAATAAACTTATGCCTTCTGACGTCGACGACGCATCAAACCCAAACCACCTAAACCAAGACCAAACAAGGCCAATATACCCGGCTCAGGAACAAATTGTTGGCCAGTAATCTGTAATTTAGCCTGGAATGTATTCTCTTGATTCTCTACTGTGGTTAATCCAATACAACCCGCCGCCTTTCCTGCGGCAGTACAAGCACTGGTCTCTAAAACACTTAATCCTTCCAAAAAAATCTTTGCATTATAGTCATTACCAAAATAGCTAAAACTCTGATTCAAACTATTATCCGTGATATCAAAACCTGAGGTTGCCACATCAACAATCAAAATGTCATTACAAGCGACTGGACTTGCACTGACATCACAAGGCGCGGTATTCTGCGTTTCGACAAAATCGAAATTAAATACCAAAGCGGGTACCGGCAACGCCCCAGTACCCGGGTCAGTATTATACGGTGGATCAGGCAGCACTGGATCTAAAAACAATACATCAAACAATGAGGCGGATGATAAAAAAGTGCCCGTTACAGGCCGGTTGGTGTGAATAAGCTGCACAGTGCTTTGTGCCGCACCGTTAGTTTGCACAGAACCACTGAAGTGACCATTAGTTGCCGCACCCACCGACAATGAGCTTTGCCCAAATCCATCGGAGGTTCCCCAAGATAAGCGACTGGCTGCACGCGCAAAAGGTAGCCCTTGAGCGCCACCAGTAAACAAAGGTAATACATCGTTCGATGTCGTTAAATAGTCATTATCATTGGTACCTGTAACTCCCGCAGGCCCCCATGAAGTAAAACCGGACTCCAAGGTAAAATTCCAGTCCGTCACAATTGGGGCAGCAAACGCTGAAAAACTAGACAAAGCCCCAATCAAACTGACTGTTGCTGCTACTACTACAATTTTGGATACTTTATTTGGCATTATATTTGCTCCCTTAATTTTTTTTAGCATTTTTGCCTCCCGTCTTATCGAGCTTGACAACGCTTAAGCCTGCAATAACCATGCAATAATACTAATAATATATATTTAAGGTTGCTAATTGATTAAAAAATAAAATAATTACCGCAGAATCCTATCGCTAAAGCTAAATATAAAAACAAAAAAACACCCCTGACAGCCCATAGATGTAAAATTATCCGACAAAAATACTTCATATAAATACAGCACTAACAACTCTCTCAGCAAAACACGAGTACAGCCAAGCAAGTTTCACCGATCTTGCAAGCTCATGCAACAAACCTCATCAAGATAAAAATATCTTTAAAATTAAAATCTTACAATACCAACACATCCAATAATACATAAATTGAACAACCTAACTAAGGATTTATGATGCATTGATCAGTTATCAAAGAGTCAACCACTCAACTGTAAAAAAACCTGTCAGGCTCTTATGCAGCGAGAGAAAATAAATCAAGGATGACACGGAAAATTTCAGTAAGAGAGTCTCAGGGAACATCCGACAAAGCACACTGCGTCAGATATAATTTATCTATAACTACAAAAAACTGGCTTCCTCTTGAAAGCGCTGTTGAATACAGGTGATTTCTTTTTTATTATCAATCAGCGCAGCGACACAATCCTGATCCAGTTGTTCGCCAGCCATCCGCTGAAGGGTGGTAAATGCCACCTCATTACTCCATGCTTCTTTATAGGGACGCTTACTGGTTAAAGCATCAAAAATATCTGCAACGGCGACAATGCGTGCTTCTAATGGTATTTCATCGCCGACTTTGCCATAAGGATACCCAGAACCATTCACCGCCTCATGATGACAAACAGCAATATTCCGTAATACATTCACATGCGCCAGATTTTCCAAGCCAAAATTTGCCAGTAAATCGTCAATCATTTCACGTCCTTTGCTGGCATGGGTTTTCATTATGTGCATCTCTGCTTCGGTAAGCAAACCCGGCTTGAGTAAAATCGAATCAGGTATACCGATTTTTCCAATATCATGCAACGGAGAGAACATAAAAACATGCTCGATATATTCATCGTTGAGTTCATACTTATCCGCTAAAGCTCGCGCAATTAGCAAACTATAACGCGACATTCGATCAAGATGAACACCGGTTTCCGGGTCACGAAAATGCGTCATCTGGCCTGTAGTTTTCACTGCAGCAGTCAATGTTCGTAAAGCAGCCAACTCATTAATCGCAATAAACGCAATTAAATGGCCGTACAAGTCCAACGACTCTAAAACTTGCGTGCTAAAAACATTTTTTTGATAGGAATTAAAAAAAATAAAGCCAATGAAATGACTGTTATTAAAAATAGGTAACGTATAACTCGCTGCATATTTCTGCCGATCGAGTTGCTTTGTATGTAACTGTTTACCTGCTTTCAGGCATAACATATCATTGATAACACGAGGCTGGCCTCGACGCAGGATTTCTTTAAGTGATGGCGCATTATCTAACAAAGTTTGATAATTTGCGATAGGATTATCTGAGCCACTACTGTGCAAATAGGTTTTAAGTACCTTTGTTTCAGGGTCATAGAGTGTGACCGCAATGCGTGCAACAAATAGAAAATTCCTTTGCACCACATGATGAATCGCCACCAGTTTTTCTTTGAGTGAGCCACCTTGGTTCAAAAACGCTAATGTATCACGGTGCTGATAACTGCTGTTGCTCATAATAATCACAACCCTATACTTCCTGAAAAGACCGAGCCTAAGGAATGGGTTACCCAATTACTTCCTCATTGCTAATTTTTCGGCAACGGTTTCTTAACCTCCGCCCACCATTTTGTAATATGGCAATCTTCACATTGGTCACGGATCCCCACCTGCACATGATTTAACGGAGCCTTATGGCAGGTCACACAAACACCGATCACCTGTTGGTGATCGACAGTAAATACAGGCGTCCAACGTGATGTCATGTGGCATTTAGTACAATTGTCCGATGTTGATTTATGCCCCCGTACTTTACCTGACGCTAAATCTCCATTGTGACAATCAACACATCCACCCCGCACCTCATTGTGATCGACAATCACATTGGGCCGCCAAACGCGTGTTGCATGGCATGCCTCACAACTTGTTGAGGTTGGCAGATGGGTCTCCGGCTGGCCTGTTGCTAATGTGCCATTATGACACTCAACACATATACTTTGATTGCTGATTTCATCATGATCCATCACCACCACAGGTGTCCACTCTTTGGTTGCATGACACGCGGCACATAACTCACTGCTCGCCACGTGATTATCTGACTGACCGGTTGCCGTTTCCCCATCATGACACAAAATACAATCACCAAGTACTTCGGTATGAGCGACTTTAAACGTAGGTAACCATCTATTGGTCACATGACACGCACCACATTGATCGCTGGTCGCAATATGATTTTCACCCGGGGTAGTCAATGAAGGCAATTGCTCTGGTGGTGTTACGTGACAAGACTTACACTCGCCAGTCACTTCCCGATGATCCATGGACATCAACGGCGACCAGCTCACAATGCTATGACAAGCTTCACACATGGCCGTGGTCTCCAAATGAAAACCTTTTGGCCCATTTGATTTACCCAACGCTTGAGTACCATCGTGACACGCATCGCATTGACCTGTCACACCGGCGTGGGCTTGGATTCGAACAATTGTCATCCAGTTTACCACTGAATGACACTCATCACAGGCATTGCTGGACTCAGGATGTTGTGCGTTTTTGCCTTCGGCAAGCTTTCCATCATGACAGCTGACACAATCCCCTTGAGTTTCATTATGGCTCACCGCCGCCACGGGCTTAAAACTATACTTCATATGGCATTGGTCACATTTCGCCGAACTTCGTATGTGACGCAAAGGTTTTCCTCTGGCTAAATTATTGTCATGGCAAATGGAGCACCCCCGAAATGCATCGGTATGTTCCAAATGTAATGCAGGTATCCATTGATCGGTGGAATGGCAAGCACTGCACAAATCGGAGGAAGGAACATGAGTCAATGGTTTAGCATTGTTCTCATCAATGTGACACTGATCACATCCACTAATCAACCCTTGATGATCAAATAAGGGACTCAACGGTTCAATATTAGCAGGTATCCATGCCTCAACGAAATGGCAATCCTTGCAATCATTTTCGGTTGGCCGATGATTTGCCGACTTTGCAGTAGCAATACCCTTTGAGACATGACAGTTATCACATGTTTCTGGCACGGTTAAATGCACCGGAACACCCTTAACCGGTTTCCAGTTTTCAGGCATATGACATACGCCACAGTCATCACGCAGCGTCAAATGTCCTTCATTCATACCGGGAGCATGCCGCCCATCATGACAATCTGCGCAGGGTCGATCCGGGTTTTTATGATAGGTAATGAGTACCGTATCGGGATGACTTTCCCCTAAGCTATCCCGTACCACGAGCTGAAGTACATAACCGCCCAGCACATTAATGTCAATTTGTGGCGTGGCTGAACGATCATCATCTAGCTTGACAAAAGCACCAACGGGTACCTTCAAAAATTTCCATTGATACGTGACATCTTCACCATCAGGATCAAAAGACTGACTACCATCTAAACGTACCTGCCGACCTTTAAAAAGTGCAATATCGTTCCCCGCTTCTGCCACAGGAGGTTGACCCATCGCACCAATATCAATGACTAACTTTGCAGGTTCACTATTTTGAAACCCATCATTGACCAATAAATGCACGATATATTGACCATGGGTATCCGCAATGAACTGAGTCTGCATCAAGGCATTATTAACAATGACCGCTTGACTGGTGGGTGGCTTTGAAGATAACAACCATTCATAAGTCAGTGGTTCACCATCCAGATCACTGGATAGGCTCCCATCCAGTTGCACCGCCTCACCCACATCAAAGCTAGTAAAATTAGCCACCGCAATCGGCAACGCATTTTGTACGATAATCGTAACATGATCCGCCTCACTGTAAGATAGCCCATCAAAAACCACCAACTGCATAATATAGCGCCCAACCTTATCAGCGATGAAAAAAGGAGCGGCACCGACTGGCTCAGACAATAAGGTATTACTGCCTTTAGGTTTATCCACGATGATCCAATTAAAGCGAAGTATCGGCGTTTCTATATCAGAAGAGGCCGTGCCATCTAGATTAACTTGACTACCCGGCGCGACCGTTTGATCTTCTCCCGCTTTAGCAATCGGTAACTGATTTTCTGCCGACTGATGCTGGCAACCAAAACTCATCACAAAACTAGCAACGATGAGCCAAATGAAGCCAACATACAGCAAGGACTTAAAACGATGTCGGCCCATGCTTAAACTCCCACCTAAAATTATGTAATCATTTTTTTAGTTATGGCCGGGCTCGGGCAACCTAGCGCTTGAAATTCGCGAAGCGCTTTGATTCTCCTGAGATCAAAAATCAAAAACAAATTGCCCTATGCCTATCACAACTGCCAAAACAAGTTTCCGGCAAATTACTCTCACCCTAGCTTCCCATTCCTGAGGAATATAAACCATCACAATAAGTCGTATTTAACTCCATCAACAAGACCATTTCCTGTCCCTCCTGGCAAAATCATTAATTTTAATTTTGCGGGTGGCCCAGGTAACGGCTTTGATGAGTCCTGCCAAGTGATTACGCTATGACAATCCGCGCATTTATCAATAATATTTACCGCGCTATGATTTTTAGGAATATCTTGTTGATGACATGATTCACAAATCCCTAAGACCTCGTTATGATCAACCGTCTCAGCGGGTACAAAACTGGACGTACCATGACAAGCTGGACACTCTTTGCTGGTATTGATATGCGACGTCGGTTGGCGATGACAATCCGAACATACACCTAACACTTCCAAATGATCGACATGGTCCACCGGAAACCACTGTTGTGAGGTATGACAGGCTGCGCATCTATCATTGGCACGAATGTGATCGCTTGGCTTACCTTCGGCCACCTCACCGTCATGACAAGTTTCGCAATTTCCACGCACGCTTAAATGATCGATTTTAATCAACGGCAACCAGCTATTGGTCGCATGGCAGGCCGAACAGTTATTGGTGGTAGGTAAGTGGCCTTGTTTTTTTGCAATGGCCCGTGTGCCGTTATGACAACGTACGCAGTTACTATTGACCAATTTACTATGATCGACCAGATTGAGCCGATCGCTCCAGCTAATCGTGGTATGACAAGCATCACATTTGTCGGAAGTCTCTGGATGATTCAGTGACTTGCCCTGGGCTTTTTCACCATCATGACAATCAACGCATTCACCGAGTACAAAATCATGGTTCACGCGAAGCACTGGTTTCCAGCCTGATGGATGATGACATTGCACACAATCGTCACTGGTTGGCAAGTGAGTGGCTGGCTTGCCATTGTTATTTTCCACATTGTGGCACAAGGTACATTCATTAAAAATAACGGTATGCTCTAAATGAACGGCAGGCAACCAAGACGATGTCCGATGACACGCCGAACAACGATTTGATGAGGGGCTATGAACCTCGGATTTACCCGCTTCGATGAGACCACTATGGCAAGAAAAGCATCCGCCTAAAATAAACTCATGACTGAACACCGGGCGCGTTGGTGGTTCTATTATCGATGACCAGGTATCTAAACGATGACACCAATCACAGTCAAGTTCAGTTACTTCATGATTGTCCGGCTTACCAGTGGCGGTGCTACCATCATGGCAATTCTTACATACACCTGGCGACGCAACATGCACAAAATCATCCGCTGGATTCCAGAGATTTGCATTATGACAGAAATCACAATTATCATAGGTTCTGACATGCTCTAGCGGTTTTCCTAAAGCATTTTCATTATCATGGCAATCTTGACATAGCGGTCCGGTAGGATGATAAGCAACGATCGCGGTATCGGGATGACTATCACTACTGCCATCATTCACCACTAAACGGACCACATAAGCATCTTTGACATCTAACACAAAAGTAGGTTTGTCAATGGCTTCATCATCTAAAAAGGCTTCACTCGCCTGGGGTTTAAAGAGTAAATCCCATCGATAACTCAATGGCGAGCCATCTGGATCATAAGATTGCGTGCCATCGAGTTGAGCAACACCCACAGTAAATAAAGCCTGATCTTTACCCGCTTCAGCAATGGGGGGTTTGGTATTTCCTGCAGAAAAAGCGATGGTGGCTGGGTCACTGTAATGCAATCCATCATTAACCACCAAATGAACCACATAGTCCCCTTCTTTGTCAGGCGTCACAGTGACCGATGGTGCTGTCGGATCATCGATTTCGCTCTGGCTATTTGGCGGTTTGGAAATAACAGACCAGTCATATTCTAGCGGATCCTGATCCTCATCGAAGGATAAACTGCCATCGAGTTTCGCACTCACACCCGGCGCACCACCACCTGAAACCAGTTCAGCAAGTGCCGTCGGTGGACTATTTAACGTGACCACATGAACTTCATCCGGGCTACTCAGTGCATCACCATCGAAAACCTGTAAACGAATAATGTAAGTACCCGGTTTATCAGCAATAAACATCGGTGTTATATTCGTGGGATCCGATAGAATCGTTGTGCTATTGGGTGGTTTTTCTATTAACTCCCATTCAAAACGAATGATACGCCCATCTTCGTCAATCGATGCCATGCCATTTAAATGCACATCATCACCCACTGCAACAGCTTGATCAACACCCGCGTCTGCCACTGGAACCTGATTGGTCGATTTGAGTCGATCACAACCCCCGAACAAAACCAAGCTCAATACAAAAACACTCAATAAAAATTGATACAATGAAAATATCGTTGTCTGCCTCATGCCACATCCTCGTCCCCATCAAGATCGTGACTTAATTCAAATGACTCACCAAGCCGCACGCAGATCATGGAAAGTTTCAAACTGAATAGATAAATTCAGTTTTCAATAGCTAATGTTCATCTTTGACCGCCAAACATCATGCATCCCGTAGACTTTAGCAAACGGATACTCCTAAATATATAACACACTTATTTCTTACTAAACCACCAAATCAGCAAAATGCCCAGCCAAAATACAACCTTCCTGCAATAGTCACTGACTCTATTATGTGTTTTGCCCAACTCATGCGAAAACCCACATTTTGCACCTGAGGCATACAACCTCATTTAACCATTTATTTTAAATGGATTTCTCCTCACTCGGCAATACGGCAAGTTAGAATAACCCATATAAAATCAAATCCCTTCGCAATTTGTACATACCCTTATGCGAAGTATTAGGTTAAAACATAGCGGTGAAGCGAATTGAGTAACCCTGCCAATTTATTGTCTACCCCACTTGATCTCTGCTTCTCATTAGCACGCGGATCTGCAACTCCTTCATTCTTCCAAGCATCCAAATAACGCTTTGGAACAACACATAAATTACAGTAAATCCCAGGGAGTCAGCACGTGATTCAAACATAAAAATACAGGAGATATAACGAATACGCGGTTAATTTCTTTTTATTACGTATAGTTAAAGTCTATTATTCGACCTTAAATGTCGGCAAATAGTTTTATTTTTAAGGATTATTGATGTAGCCCACTAAGCCAAATTACGAACATTGTTATTTTTGGTCAACTATGAATATATTATGACGAATCAAATAAGCAAAGAAAAGCAAAAAAATAACAATCCTGCACGGCTTTAGAAAAGCTATCGCTATCAAGAGCCCCCGCATTTAAGGTAGCGATATTTGTTTTAAAGGACAAAGCTAAGGGAAAATTAGATCTCCATAATTAACCAATAAGTATTGTCTTAATAAAACCGAGCGTTAGAGGCGTTTGCAGAATAACCTCTCAGCCAGATTGCTCACAAAACACTCAATCACTTATCTCACCCAGTCTTAGCAATGTTTCCGCTTATTTATTATGCATTTTTTAGCTGCTAAAAAATTTAGAGTGCAGTTTTATGCAAAATATCATTATAATTTATAAATATTATTTACATTGCTTTATAAGGTTATATTGATTGCGTGTCAACATCCTGTCGGCATTGAGAATTCGATCAAAAAAATAAGTGGAATCTTCCATGGATATTGAGCAAAAAATATGGAGTTCATCTAACGGTTGGCGCGCTGACCAACCAGGCACTATTGGTCAAACCGCCGATCTCGTTTTGCTATTTGGATCACGCGAGATATTACAGAACCCCGCATTACTCAATGATATTGCAGAACGTTACCCAAACGCTATTATCACGGGTTGCTCAACCGCCGGTGAAATCTGCGGAACCTTAGTAAGCGACCACTCCCTGGTATTAACTGCATTGGCATTCAAAGACACGCCGCTACGCGGCAACATGGTCAAAATCGACGCGATGGAGAATAGCTATGCCGCCGGAAAATATCTCGCAGAATCGATCCCTCATGAGCAACTCAATCATGTTTTTGTTTTATCCGACGGCTTAAGTGTCAATGGTAGTGAACTTGTCAAAGGCATCACCGAGCACCTGCCTTATCAGGTCACCGCTACCGGTGGCCTATCAGCTGATAGTGAATATTTTACCAAGACATTGGTCATCTGGAACAATCAAGCCGCCTCAGATACCATTGTTCTCATCGGGTTTTATGGCACCTCGTTACAAGTAGGTTACGGCTCTTTAGGGGGCTGGGACCCTTTCGGTCCCGAACGCTTAATCACTAAATCAAGCGGCAATATCCTTTATGAAATGGATGGTAAATCCGCCCTTGAACTCTACAAGCGTTATCTTGGCGAACACGCCAACGACTTACCCGCTGCCGGCCTGTTATTTCCTTTAAGCTTAAGAACCGCCAATTGCCTAAATGGCGTGGTACGTACCATATTATCCGTAGACGAGAACGAACAAACATTAACGTTTGCCGGCGACGTCCCCGAAGGCAGTTACGCCCGCCTCATGAAGGCCAATGTCAATCGACTCATTGACGGTGCCGTTGGTGCCGCCAAAACCAGTTTAAAAAACTTCGATGATAACGACAACACACTTGCCATATTAATTAGCTGTGTCGGACGTCGCATGGTACTCAAACAACGTGTCGAAGAAGAAGTAGAAGGGGTCCGAGATATTCTTGGCGAACGCGCTATTCTCACCGGATTTTATTCCTATGGAGAAATATCTCCTTTGACACCCGAGGCAAAGTGCGAATTACATAATCAAACTATGACCATTACCGTAATTGCAGAAAAATAAAAAACATGAATGAATTACACAGCTTATTACGACGTCAGTTAAAACGACTTGAAACCCAGCCAGAATCCTGGCAGGGATTTATCGATGCAATCAACGCCGCCTATCACGAATTTGATGACGACCGGGCCATGCTGGAACGATCACTGGAACTCAGTTCTTGTGAGTTATTACAAGCTAATTCTGACATGCGAGCCATTTTCGAAGCATTGCCTGATTTGTTTTTTAGAATTTCCTTCGACGGAACTATCCTTGATTATAAATCAGGCAGCGAAACCAATCTGATGTTATCTCCAGCACAGCTATTAGGTAAATCCATCGAAGACATTCCTATCAAGGTCATTGGGCAGCATTTTTCAGAAGCCTTAGCACTCGCCAAAAAACATCCACGCAAAATTGATATCGAATACTCACTGACACTCAATACTGAAAAAAAATTTCACGAAGCCCGCTTATTACCCTTACTGGAAAACCAGTTCATCATTATTGTGCGCGACATCACCGCACGCAAACTGGCCCAAAGAAAACTTCAGCAACGTGATAATCGCTTGCGCAAACAAAACAAAATACTGGTTGATATCACAAAAAACACCACCTTAGCCAAAGGCACCCTGAAGTCTGCCTTTGAAAAGATCACTGAATCATCGGTCCAAGCACTTAACGTGGAGCGTGTCAGCATTTGGCTGTTTGACGAACATCTAAGCATGATGACCTGCGTTGATTTATACGATAAAAAAGCTAAAAAACATATCATGGGTGCAACACTTACCGCGAATCAACATCCTTGTTTTTTTCAATCACTCGAAAAAAAACGCACGCTCGCCATTAGCGACCTTAAAAACGACCCTATCACGCAAGATATTTGGCAATACTTTGCCCCACAAAAAATCACCTCATTATTAGTCGCACCGGTACGTGGCGATGGTCGCACCATCGGTGCGGTATGCCACGAACATCTAGGTGCTCCCCGCACATGGACTCTGGAGGAACAAAATTTTGCGGGCTCTCTTGCTGACGTAGTTTCTCTGGTATTTGAAAATCGCGAACGACAGCGTGCGCAAAAAGCCTTGTCTGAAAGTGAAAATAAGTTTCGCACCCTAGCAGAAACCACCGACAGTGCAATTTTTGTTTTTAGGGAACACTTCCTGTATGTTAATCCAGCAATGCTGCAACTCACACGGTACCCTGAAAATGTATTACTGAAAAAGAAAATAACCGATATCATCCATCCAGATTTTAAGGCACAATTTGCTGAACTCATTCATCTTCATTTAAACAACACCCAGGAAGCCATACGTGACGAAATTAAAATCATCACCGCCGAAGGTGAAGAACGCTGGCTGTTTATTTCGTCGGGAACCATTAGCTTTGCCGCTCAGCCCGCCGGTCTAGCAACCGCTTTTGATATCACGGAACGTAAAGCCATGGAGGAGCAATTACGCTACCAAGCCTTCCATGACAAACTCACCGACTTGCCCAATCGAGCACTCTTTATTGATCGACTGGAACATGTAATCGCACGTTACAACGCACATAATAATAGTTTTTTTGCCGTATTATTTCTAGACCTTGACCGTTTTAAAGTAATCAACGATAGCCTAGGCCATCTCATCGGCGACCAATTACTCATTGAAATCGCCCAACGCCTTAGCAACGCGCTGCCTCCTCAAGACACCATTGCCCGACTCGGCGGTGATGAATTTACTGTTTTATTAGAAGACATTCCTGATATCCAAGCAGCGATACAGATTGCCCAAACAATACAAAAAACCATTTGCCAACCACTGATTGTCCGGGGGCATGAAGTGTTTACCACCGCAAGTATCGGCATTGCATTTAGTCAACCGCATTACCAGCAACCTGACCAGGTATTACGCGATGCGGATATTGCCATGTATCGAGCAAAAAGCAACGGCAAAGCCCGCTACGAAATATTTAGCACCAGCATGCATGTGCGTGCCTCAAAGCTTTTAACGCTCGAAATGGATTTACGTAAAGCCATTGATAATAAAGAATTTCAATTATACTACCAACCCATCATCAACTTAGCGACAAATTGTCTGTACGGATTTGAAGCGTTAATTCGCTGGCATCACCCACAACGCGGCATCATACCTCCCCACGAATTTGTACCATTAGCAGAAGAAACCGGCATGATCATACCGATAGGCACCTGGGTCTTAAAAGAAGCCTGTCAATTATTACAGCAATGGCAAAGTTCCAATTCCACTTTTTCTCAATTAAAAATCAGTGTCAATGTATCGAGCAAACAGATTACTCAATCCGATCTAGTCAATATTATTAGCGAAACCGTGCAAACAACGGGCATTGACGCCAGCCATTTAAAACTTGAGATCACGGAAAGCATGATGATGGACAATCCAGGCATCATGAATTCGGTACTGAATCAGCTCCGGCGGTACAATATACAGTTTTCCATCGATGATTTTGGCACCGGTTACTCCTCACTCAGCTGCCTGCACCAATTCCCCATTGATACCCTAAAAATCGATCGCTCTTTTATCCAAAAGATTGGTGAGCAGGGGGAGAATGCAGAAATTGTTGCCACCATTATTGCCTTAGCACAAAATTTAAAGTTAAATATTATCGCTGAAGGCATTGAGAATATCAGTCAGCTAAACCACTTAAAAGCACTCGGTTGCCAACTCGGCCAAGGGTATTTTTTTGCCTCGCCTATGACAACAAAACACCTGCAATCATTCTCATCCAGTCAGCCCAGTTCCTCGAAGACCAGTAGGTCATATTCTGAACACGAACAACTCGATCAACAGTTTAATCCAAGTATTTAATAAAGCTTAACCTTGAAATCAGCCGCCATACGGGCGTTTAGCAACCACTCTCATGAGTTTTGAAAATAGCCTCTTTTAAAGTGGCATTGAATCGGTATAATTCAAATAAATAACAATCATCCGTATTCTAGCTAAGGAGATCCCATGACGATGGACAATGTAAAGGTTAAAAAACAAGCCAATATTTATCATCAAGGCAATGTCACCAGTCGCAGTATCATCACCGCGACAGGGGAAATGAAATCCTTAGGCATCATGCTGCCGGGGATCTATCACTTTAGTACTGAAGCCGCAGAAAGCATGGAAATTTTACAAGGCCAATGCCGGGTAAAACCTCAGCATAAAGCTGATTGGCAAGATTATGGCACCGGTGACACCTTTGAGATTCCAGCGAACTCCCATTTTGAAATCGAAGTCATTGAATTGTTAGATTATCTATGCCACTTCGATAGCACACTTTGAAGGGTAATTATCAATTTAGCACACAGCGAAAACCAATATCCTCCCCCACCGTATTCGGCTCTAAAAATTGGCGGCTGGCGCCCCGAAAAAAATAACTGATCGCATAATGTCCCATGCCGCCGCCGCCGCCGCGAATCACCTTGTTTTTTTCACCAAATTCTTTGCTGCTAAAATCAGAACCTGCATTACCTTGATACCAATCTGCCACCCATTCCCAGACATTACCCGATAAATCGTAGGCCCCATAAACTGATTTGTTATCCACATATTGACCCACCGGTGCAATACCGTCTTCCCACTTGCCGTCATCCCCGGTATTGGTCAGCAACGGATTCCATTCATTACCCCAGGGAAACTCAAAACCTGTCGGCCCCCTCGCTGCTTTCTCCCATTGTGCTTCAGTTGGCAAACGCTGGCCCCGCCATTGACAATAATGCTCAGCATCAAACCATGTCACACCGGTCACCGGATAATGATCCATGATTTTTTGCTTTGCCAACATGACTTGAATCAATGCTTCCCGTTCCATGTTACGGGTATCCATATCCAATTTAAAATGTTCTGCGCCTATCATTCTCAGCGTTTCAATATCCATGGTTAACGCTTGACTTTTAGCCAAACCATAACCATTCTGCCCCCAAGCCGGCGGCACATTACCCTTTGCTTTTAGGATATATTCTTTGTATTGCGCATTACTCACTTCATAGGTGTCTATTTTATAGGCTTTGAGATGCACCTTGCGCTCGGGATGCTCATCTAAAAACAAAGGAAAAGGAAACCCATAACGTTGTTGCAACCCTTCTTTATCCCGCTGATTACTGCCCATGATAAACTCACCCGCCGCCACAGTGACCATGGCAATTTGATCATGCTGACCCGGTTTTACCATCGGTGCCACTGGCCAAGCATCCGCAGCAGGATCACCACTATTTTTGCTGCATGCCAATACCAACACGCTCAAACAAACAACACACCCTCGAAAAAACATTATCACATTGATCACTCGCTAATTATTATCTTTCGCACAACGAAATCCAAAGGTATCATTTTTGACTTTTATCGCAAAAAACGCCCGATTATAAACCGGTGCCGATATACCACACTGATAAAATGAACAATTAAACCATGACCCGCCTTTTAAGGTTTTATATCGTTTTCCATAGTTCTCGGAATGGGTAGCATTACCCGGATAAGCTTCATACCAAGATGCCGTCCATTCCCACACATTACCCGACATATCATATAAACCGTAAGGACTGACTCCAGCGCTAAACATACCGACTGGGGTGGTGTCTCCAAACTGACCTAAAGATTTCCAGCGAACCGGCGTATTGGCATTTTGTTCTTTAAATTCATTGCCCCAAGGAAACGTCCGCTGATCCACGCCCCGCGCTGCTTTTTCCCATTCCTGATCAATGGGCAAACGTTTGCCTGCCCACGCACAATAATCACCAGCATCTAACCACGACACATAGGTCACCGGATGATCAGACTTACCTTCCGGAAATGTTCGGTTTCTAAAATGAGCAGGCGAAGCACGCTCCGTATCATCGATAAATTTTTTATACTGTAAATTGGTCACTTCATAACGATCAATGTAAAATGCAGGTAAAAAAACCGGATGCGCTGGTCCCTCGTCCGCTAAACGATCATCGGTTCCCATGACAAATTCACCTGCCGCAATCAACACCATTTCATGCGGTTGATCAGCGAAGCGACTCTTCGCATAATACATGGTCATGGCTTGAGGAGATGAGCGACTTGGCAATAATTCGGAAGCTGTTGAGCCAGACCTCGCCAAAATTTGTTCGATTTCATCCGGCGCATGGCATTTTTTGCAGGAGGTTTCGCTGGCAATCAGCGGACCCATATCCACTTCGGTGGTATGACACTGCGAACACGTTTGCTGACCATGGATATGATCCTCAGGCACTTCGCCAGCCCGCAGCTGAAAACTGATTGCGACTAAACAACACAAAATAAATGCTTGTTTTTTTTTCACATAGCCTCTTAATTAACTGTATTATTCATCCATGAACAAACAAAAACGAACGGACATCTTTAGCCGCCTACAAAAAGATAACCCCCAACCAACCACCGAACTCAATTATTCAACAGAGTTTGAATTACTCATTGCGGTCATTTTATCTGCACAAGCCACCGATGTCAGCGTCAACAAAGCCACTCACATCTTATACCCCATAGCCAATACCCCATGCCAATTGCTCGCGCTTGATGTAGCAGGGTTGAAACCATACATAAAAACCATTGGTTTATACAATAGCAAAGCCAAAAACATCATAAAAACCTGTCAAATTTTAATCGATCAGTTCGACAGCAAAGTACCACAAACCCGCGCCGCCTTAGAAAGCCTGCCAGGCGTTGGACGAAAAACAGCCAATGTCATATTAAATACCGCCTTCGGCCAAGCCACCATTGCCGTCGACACCCACATTTATCGAGTGTCCAACCGAACCGGCCTTGCTCCCGGAAAAACCCCTTTAGAAGTAGAAAAAAAATTGCTTAAATTTGTCCCCAATGTATTCAAGCGCGATGCGCATCACTGGCTAATTTTACTAGGCCGATACACCTGCACGGCTCGCAAGCCGCGCTGCCAATGCTGTATCATTGAAGATCTGTGTGAATACAAACAAAAAATTTATTCGTAACCCGATGAATACTCATGCTATTTAGTCAAAACAGAAACGAAATTCGCCAATTTTATTTAACCGCCTGGCATAAACATAACCAGGCCCAAGCCTTAGAACCCATCGAACAGATCATCATCAATGTCATTCAGCAACACCCTGAATATCACGCTTTACTGAGTGATCGAGAACAAGCACTAGCAAAAGATTATACCCCTGAGGATGGTGCAGTTAATCCATTTCTACACATGGGGATGCACATTGCGTTAACAGAACAACTGGCGACCAATCGCCCGAAAGGCATTACCGCCAGTTACCAAGCCTTATTAAAACAACAACAAGATGCCCACCAAGTTGAGCACTTACTTATGGACTGTCTGGGTGAAATGATTTGGACAGCACAGAAATTAAACCAGTCACCCGATGAAAAAGCCTATTTAAAGTGCATTCGTAAACTATTGAAAAAATAAGAAGGGAGATAAAACTGCAAATCGGTAACCATGGGACCACTAAAAACTGGCGATTTCGATTAACTTTTAATTATTAATTTTGGAGAGTAGCCCAGATGAAATATAACGGAATCCAGGCTACGAGGCTGTCAATTGCTGGTGGTAAAACGCTCGCCACCTAGAAATTTCCAGGTGCGAATCACATGTAGCACATCATAATCTTTACGGATTTCTTTCGGAAAAGGTGCGAATGGAGCCGCTAATCGAACAATTTTAATAGCGGCATTATCCAACATTTTATGTCCTGATGAACGACTCACCCGGATTTTGCTAATGGTTCCATCCACATTCAGCGCCACATCTAAAATGAGACTCCCTGAAATTTTTCGTCGACTGGCTTCTTCTGGAAAATTCAGATTACCCACTCTTTCAATTTTTCGTCGCCAACTGTCCACATAACTTGCAAAAACATATTCTTGAGTGCTTGCCGTTACAAACTTCTGGCGCGGCAATTCCGAATACGCTTGCATTGATTCTCCTAATTCAACCTCTAAACTGGCAATATCGAGACTTCGACTAATAAGCTGCGCTGCCGAGACTTTTTCTGACTCGGTTTCCTTGGCGGGAAACACATCTGCGACCACATGACTCTCTGACTCGGTCTGCGTTAATATCTCTCTTCGCGTCATTTTTTGCTTAGGCGCTGGCGTAATAATCGGCGGACTTTTGGAGGTAATTTCTGCGCTGTCCTTGGGTATCAAGGCCGGCGTTAAGGTTTCCGGATGAATTTTTTCCTGAGTGTTGCCCGCGCCTTCTTGATTGGTTTGCGCTAAATAATCGACATGCTCTGGTTTGCTTTCACTGCGAGTATTCACCAGCGTCACATCCAGTGTCGGTGGAACTTTACTATCAAAAACGTCTTCGTCGACACCAAATGCAATGCCAAAAATGATAATGGCGTGAACAATCAAGGCAAAAATTAAAGTCAGACCTAAACGATCAGTTGTGGTAATTTGGGCGGTTAATTGGCTCATGTTTTCCTGACATTCTTACTAACAATTGCTGGGTGATAAATCCACTCACCCAACCAAATACAATAGCTAAAGACAACAATACCGGCAATAAATTGAATAACGCCTGATGCGGTATAAAAAGATAATAGGCCACCGCAAACTGCCCTAACATATGCGCCATCGAAGCTAACACAGCCAAGCCAATGGCACTTAATCCTAGACCGGATAAACAGCTTATCGCCCCAAGCACCAATAAACTACAGAGTGCGCCACTCAAGCTTAGCAAAAAAGTCGGTGACAAAAAGGTACCCAATACCAAGCTACCGACAAAAACCCGCAATAACGACACCCACAAAGCCATACGCCAACCATATAATAAAAAAACTATGAGAGTGATGATATTTGCAAAACCAGGCTTAACACCGGGTAACGGGCTTGGCAAAGCACTCTCTAATATATGAATGCCGATGGCTAAAGCCGCTAAGTTAGCGACCAATTGATCTTCTTTGGAAGCCACTAATTTAATTTTCAAAACAACGCCTCCCAGGTTATCGACAGGGGCATAAAATATTCCAATCCAAATATCATCGGCTTTTCTGCCTAAAAATTAATCGCATCGTAGTGATTATTTGACCCCAATAAATACAGACTGACTTTATTCGGTAAGCAGGCCATAAAATCACCGGCTTGATCTAACCAGCCCCGATGAATACATTGTTTGTTGCTACAAGGTGAAGAAAAAAACCGAACCGAACCCGCTTTAATTTCAATGCGACTAATACCTAACCCACCGACCACATCGAGTATTTTATCCTGCTGTAAAGCAATGCGATATTGCTGCTGACCATTAACTAAAATGGAAACCTCGTCTCCCTCCTGAGGTGCCTGCCATAACCAAACATACAAAAAAAGTACAAAACCCACGGCCATACAAATGACAACTTTGTCCGCCCAAGTCATCATAATTGCTGCACGATGATTTCCGGTCGTGGTTCAATCTCAAAGCGTATTCGCTGCTGCATCTCCGGCGTCATATATACCACCCCTTGATCATCGATCAACATGACCTGATGTAAACCCATTTGTTTAGCAATCCTCTGCCAATGGGTCGGTCCTGCGACAAACAACGCGGTGGCCGCTGCATCCGCCGTCGCCGGTGAGGAATGCACCACGGTGACTGAGCTGACCCCCTGCACAGGAAATCCGGTATTCGGATCTAGAATATGATGATATCGCTTGCCTTGATACTCGTAAAATCGCTCATAATCACCCGAAGTAAACACACTTTCCGATCCCTCGACAGCAATCGACGCTAAAATACCTTCGCCCCGCGGATTCCGAATGCCAATTCGCCAAGGCTCACCCGCCTTATTGCCGATGACATGTAAATCACCACCCACATTGATAATTGCGTTAGTGGCACCCAGTTCCTTGATGTGATCAATGACTTGTTGCACTGCATAACCTTTAGCAAATCCACCAAAATCTAAAATCACCGCCTCATTATTACTTGTGATGGTGAAACCTTTGATGTCTAAATTATCCAAGCTGGGTTTTTGCTTTAAAATATTGTCGATATCGACCTGACTTGGCGGAGGTCCAATAGGCATTTCATCTTGATGAAACCCCCATAATTTCACCAAGCCACCGATCGCCGGATTAAAATAGTTATCACTCGTATGCGACAACTTACGGGCCTCGATAATCAATTTAATGATATTTGGCCCAGTAGAAAACGCTGCTTTTGTCGGCAATAACTGATTCACCCGCCCTAACGAACCCGCCTTCCAGGGATGCCAAACATTTTCTAAATAAGAAAAATCATTAACCACCGCGCCAATAATTTGGTAGGCTTTTTCTTCGGGTAACCCATAAAGCGTGATGTTTACCAAAGTCCCAAACGCATAGACTTCTTCTTTGACTATTGGCTGCGCAGTGTTATTCGCCTTGGTACATGCCAATAACAAAAGACAACCCACCAGTAGCAGGGCAAACGCGCTTCGTGCAAACGGCTTAATAATAATCATTCGTTATCTTTATGAATTTTGGGACGCGTTATCTGACAAACGCTGGTCAATGGCATCGAGCAATATACCGGCAATATTTAACGAATAAATTTCATCCAATTCACGAATACAAGTGGGGCTTGTGACGTTTATCTCTGTCAGATAGTCACCAATGACATCAATGCCCACAAACATCAATCCCATGGACTTTAGCTTGCCACCTAACTGCTCGCAAATCCAACGATCCCGATCAGACAATGGCATACCGATGGCTTCTCCTCCTACCGCTAAGTTGCCGCGAGTCTCCCCTTTTTTAGGCACTCGGGCCAACACATAAGGCACCGGTTCACCATCAATCAAAAGAATTCTTTTATCGCCTTGCTCGATTTCAGGGATAAATTGTTGTGCCATAATTGTTTTTGTACCGTTTTCCGTCATTTCTTCTAAAATAACAGACAAATTGGGATCACTTAAAGTCAATCGAAAAATAGAAGCGCCGCCCATACGATCCAATGGCTTTAAAATAATATCTTGGTTTTCCTTGAGAAACTGCCTGATTCTTAGTTCTGATTTAGTCACCAGTGTAGGCACACAACACTGAGGAAACCAAGCTGTAAATAACTTTTCATTGGCACTACGCAAACTTTCGGCCTTATTTACCACCAAAACACCCGCTTGTTCAGCTAACTCCAATAGATACGTCGTGTAAATATACTCCATATCAAATGGAGGATCTTTTCTCATTAAAATCACATCGCAATCACTGAGTAAGCCGACGGCTTCATCCACCACATCAAACCAGTGATGCGGATCATCAGTGACCGTAATCTCTTGCCAGCGTGCCCAAACTTGACCATTTTGCAGAAACAAGCTGTCGGGTGGCAGGTATCGTAATCGCCAACATCTGCGCTGAGCCTCCAATAACATAGCAAATGTGCTGTCTTTATGTACTTTTATATGATTTATTGGGTCCATCACGACCCCTAAAGTGATTTGATTTACTTTATTCATAAGGAATGCTTTTTTCTTGTCAATAAACCGTCTAATATGTTGTCCAATAAATAGGCTAAGCGGTGAAAAAATTGCTAACGCCTATGAATAATGGCTAGTTTTTAACAAAATAGCCCAATCCAAACCTAAAAAAAACGACAAACCCATTTTAGGGTCGTATAATCCTGGAATGGCGAGATTTATGCTTGGTTTTTATCTATACTCGTAGCGTTTGATATTTAGGTGTTGAGTGCGGTGTGTATTTTTGTCCTGGCAAGGCGAAACGACAAGTCATAGTGGTTCTTATGGCGCGGAGTTTCAACGCTGCCAGGGCGAAAATAGGCCAGCAATAAAGCCTAAATATCAGACGCTACGAGTATATCGCTACCAGAATAAATTTTACATGATTGAATCGCTATATGTTAGAAACTCTTTTGCATAACAGAATAGAAACTATCCATTTACAAAAGGCACCAACACATGGAAGCTAACAACAGTCGTGGGGAACATAACGAGACGCTACTCAAGATCATGGTCATTGATGACAGTAAAACCATACGCCGTACCGCCGAAACACTTTTATCTAAGGCTGGCTATGAAGTCATCACCGCTAACGATGGCTTTGAAGCCCTATCTAAAGTCGTTGACTGCCATCCTGATATCATTTTTATGGATATTATGATGCCTAGACTTGATGGCTACCAAACTTGCGCGTTAATAAAAAACAACGAATCGTTTAGTCATACGCCAATTATCATGCTATCGAGCAAGGACGGTTTATTCGATCGAGCCAAAGGTCGTATTGTCGGTTCTGATCGTTATCTTACCAAACCTTTTACAAAAGAAGAGTTACTTGAAGCCATCAAAGAATACACACCACAACCCAAACAAGCACCACCGGTAGAACATAGTATCATTATGAAACAAAGCTAGCACCCATTTGTATTAAAACCTACCCAACTTGTCACTTGGGCAACCTATTATCCAATCGCGTTCGGCCTTTGATTTTCGCTGGCTTTTCGTTATCAAATCTAATGCCTTCCAGAGAATCCACCAGGTTGCCCAATGCTAAATAAAAACATCAAATGGTCGATTAATCCACAGCATAATATTGCTGATATAATCACCCAAAGTTTTAGAATAATTAACACCGAATAGCGAGTCTGGCAAACCATCGTGACACAACAAAAAAAACGTCATAACTCACTACAACATCCATTGTTAGTTTTACAAGACATCCAAACACAGTGTCAACAGACCCAATCCCCAGTCACAACCACCACCCCAGTCACCCATGCTAACTACATCGGTCTTGCTTTTAAAATAGGCATGAATCACCTGATTTTCCCGAAAACAATGGTCTCTGGCATTTACAGTCATCGATTTACCAAATTCTCGGCCGTCCCTGGCGCACAACACTGGATGAAAGGCTTATGCAATCTACACGGCCAATTAGTCATCATTATCGATTTAAACCAATACTTGATTGAAGAAACCACCCCCCCTTGCCGAAATAGTAGGATAATAGTTTTGCATTCAGGATCTGGCAATGTCGGTTTTTTGGTCTCTGAAGTATTAGGTATCAAATATTTTCAGCACTCAGAACAAATCAAAAAAGGGCCAGCCTTTGGTGGACTGATCGCTCGTTTTTTATCGGGTGTGTTTTACCAAGACGACATCTATTGGGGAGTTTGTGCCGCTGAAAAATTAATCCACAATGCTGATTTCCACCATCCTCATCTTGAATAAATTTACCTGCTCACTTGCCTTAATCATTCCTTAGATAGGTGAGGTGGCATTGACTTGTTTGTTAGTTTAAGCAAAATAATATGGGCACGGAATTGTTTGTTGATACACCATCTCGCAAACCTAGCAAATCAATAATATTGTTTGCCGTGTTATTGGTATTCGTGTGTTCAATAATAACCACCCTCAGCTATGCAATATGGATAAGTCCCACTGAAAATAAATACCTGGAATTAACCACCCAGCAAAAAATTTTAGCACTACAAGTTATTAGCAACATACCCGAAGCACTATCAGCACAACCCGAAGCCTTTATCCAATTACAAAGCGCCAGTGAAAAAATTGAAAAAAACATTCGGATATTAAAGCAAGGTGACCCAGCCCTCGGTTTGCCGGCGGTGCCCGATTCCATATCCGCTGAATCCATGGCAACCATCAATCAATGGAGCGCCTTCCAAAACGAACTCAATACCATTATCAAAACCGAAAGCGTCATTCGCATTCTCAAAGACTTTAGCATCAACATTAATGATATCACCCCAGGGCTCATCGACGGGCTCAATGAAATTTTAGGTCTGCTCCACAACGCGAATGCAAAATCGCAGCACATAAGCATGACTAGCCAACTGCTGGTGCTCGTGCAAACCATTAATAATAGCGCAATGGTGATTATCCGTGGTGAAACCGGCGCCAAAGCGGCAGCTGAATTTTTTGAACGAAAAACCAAACTGTTCGGTGAACTGCTCACCAGTCTGTTACGTGGCAACAAAAATAAAAGCATCAATAAAGTCACAAACAGAAAAATCCGGAATAAATTACAAGCAATAGAGTCAACATTCTCGAATATAGAACAATTGGTTAATCGTATCTCGGAGAAAACACCACAGCTTATTCGTGCTCAAAAAGCCTCAAAAGATATCGTGCTACAAAGCAATACCTTACTCAACAGTATTTCTCTATTAAAAAACTCCTTTAGCATTCGCCAACAACAGCACCAGAAAATCATCTGGATAGGACTCACGCTCAGCGCAATCACGCTACTTGCTTTAATCTTGTTATTGATAAAATACATAACCCTAACACCAAACAGCTCAACCGAAAAAGATCGGACCGCAGCCACACCACCTGCCACTAATACAACCCCTGTTATATCAAACAAACACGTTCAACAAGCCACTGTCAAATTACTGAACGACATCGAAACATTTGCCAAAGGCGACTTAACAGTCAAAGCCACCGTTGATAGCGAAATCACCGGCGCCATCGCAAACGCGGTTAATTCAGCCATTTATTCCTTAGTTAAATTAATCACCTCCATCGATCAGATGACAAACCAGGTCGCAGAAAATGCCGAAGAAACTCAAGTCACCACCATTCATCTGGCACGCGCTAGCGATCAGCAAAGCGAACAAATTGCACAAGTCTCTCAATCCATCGAAAGCATGGCAAAAGCGATACAAATGGTTTCTGAGCACGCGGCTAAATCATCCCACGTCGCCACTAAAGCCCTCAATATTGCCGTTGCTGGATCAAATACCGTTAAAAAAACCGTCTCCAGCATGTTAACCATTCAAACCGATATTAAACGCTTTGCCGCACAAATTAAACGACTCGGCGAAAGCTCTCAAAAAATTGGTGATATCGTTGAACTGATAAAAGACATTGCTGACCAAACAAACATTCTTGCGCTCAATTCCGCCATCCAGGCCTCTGCGGACAACGGTAAAATAGATAACCCAAGCTCCGTCGCAGAAGAAGTCCAGCAACTGGCGGATAAAGTGGGTTTAGCTACCCATAATATCGAAACCTTAGTTCACTCGATTCGCACCGATACGGCGCAAGCCGTCCACGCCATGGAACAAACCACCTCCGATGTCTCAGACGGTACCGCATTAGCCCATAGTGCGGGCAAAGCATTAGTACGCATTGAAAATATATCTACGGAACTCTCCGAATTAACAAAGAATATTTCAGATGCCGCCAATCAACTCAGCAACACCGCCAATAAAATTTCTCGTAACATGAACACCATTGCCAATGTCACCCACCAGAACTTGGCCGGCACCAAACAAACTGTCAACTTAACTGGCAACTTGGCAAATCACGCCAAACAACTCAAAGCGCTGATTAAAGGGTTTAAGCTTCCCTAAATCCGGCCGTGATCGGTCATTCGATTTCACCCGCCCAAAAACCCTCTCAAACTTTTTAGCACTTTATTAAATTTCAATTAAATCAAAAATAATAGGATAACGATTCAACCTAACCTATTATGTAAGATATATACTTGTCATTCAACGCTCACGAAAAAACGCGATTTGTGGCTTCAGCAAGGTTATAATGCAAAAATACCTTATGGTAACCTGGAACACCCAGACTGAACCATGAGCAATAACAAAATATGTTGTTAAATCAACAAATAAACTGGCAACTAACACGTTGCTATTGTGGGGTTTCATGCATGACTAACGTCTTTATGCGGCACTCAAATAAATTGGCTGCTCATGCACCGGTTAGGTCGAATTTCAGACTAACACTCGGTGTCATATGCTGTCAGAGATTGCATGCAAATAAATACCTCACAGTAAAATTTACCATACGTTGCAGGTAAAGCGTTTTACCTTGGTGATGTAAAAAGCGTTTTCGATCACTTTATCACTTGAGAGCGCTTCTTACCTCACCAAGCACAAAACAAACGCCTTAACACTTACCTGTCACGATGATTCGTATAAAAAAATAACAAATTAATGCAGCTCGATACGGGAGGGCTATGGATGAATACATTAAAATATAACGACTTCCATCAACCATTGGACTGGGTAAAAGATGAACTTGATCAAACAATCGATGAAATCAGGCATTCCTTAAGGCAATACGGCGAATCTTTAGACAATATCGGACCGCTATTGCCTACCGTATCCCGGTTACACCAAATCGCTGGCATATTCCACATTTTGGAATACTATGGGGTTGCCTTATTGCTGGAAGAAATGGAAGAAACCATCAAGAAATTACTGGCCAAACGAGTCGATAAACGTGAAGAAGCCTATGAATCACTCGTACAAGGTGCCATCGCCTTAGAAGGTTATTTAGACCGCCTCAAAGCCGGCAACAACGACATACCGATCGCTCTACTGCCCCTGTTAAATGATTTGAGGGCAGCCCGCAATGCACCACTTTTAACAGAGAACGCGCTATTTATGCCGGACCTGTCCATTGTGCCGCAAACCCCGGCCACGCTACCAAAAAGTAATCAAGCCATCAACCATGCCGCGCAAAGCGCACAAACACTGCGCCCCTATTATCAAGCCGCCTTGCTGTCCTGGTACCGTAATCCGCATGATATTCGCAGCTTAAAACAAATGCATGCGATTGTGCGAAATCTGGAAAACTCCAGCTATTCTCCCCGCTTGCGTCAGTTATGGTGGATCATCGAAGGATTGTTAGAGGCATTAAAAGACAAGGGACTGAGCTCTAATGTCTCGATACGCTTATTGCTTGGCCATACGGATCGCCAAATGAAAAAAATAGTGCTGGACCATGGTTCTCAGGTTGAGGCCAACCCTCCCATTGAACTTTTAAAAAATGCCTTGTTTTATATCGCTCAGGCCACCAGCCGTGGTGAAAAAGTCACACTCCTAAAAAAAGTCTATCGATTAACACACCTCATCCCTACCGAAAAAGAAATTGACCTATTAAAGCAAGATCTACGTGGTGCGAAATCCACAACCCTGCAAAATATCGCCCGAGAACTCGATAAAACCTTACAACAGGTGAAAACCTCAATTGACGCCTTTATGCGCAATGCGGCTAGCTCGGTCAGCCAGCTCACCGAGTGCAGCCAACCACTCAAGCAAATCGCTGATACCTTAAGTCTGATTAATTTTGGTAGAGAACGCCATTTACTGTTGCGTCAAATTGAATCCATTGAACAAATTATTGAGGCAAAAAAACACCCCGAAGATAAAAAAATGATGGCCATTGCCAGTGCCATTGTGCAAGTTGAAACATTACTTGATAACATTAATAATTCAGATACCGTCAAGATCCAACCTACTGTTGAGGAAACGGAAAAAAACATGAACATTTCAAGTGGAACACACTTACCAGAAACGGAAATTCGCCACCTCATAAAAATTGCTATTGACGAAGCTAAACAAAACGTTGGTGAAATTAAAAACAACATTCTCGGGTTTTTAACAAGTCAGCTCAAACCAAAATTATTAGCCAAAACCCCGGTACTGCTTAACGAAATTAAAGGCTGTTTTATCATCTTATCGCTACACCACGCTGCCGATCTCGTGGATGCTATCAATAAATTTATTAAAATTGACTTATTGGAAAACGATACCCTGCCAGAGAGCAAAAAACTCGACACCCTGGCCGAAGGCATTGTTTCATTAGAATATTACCTCGATGCCGTTGCTTCCGATAAAACATCCGTCGATGCCATTCTTGGCATGACTCGTCATTGTGTCACAGAACTGGGCTATCCTGTCTCAAAACCACAAGAAGAATTTGCTGACAGCATTCCCGTGCTAGAGGCCATCGTCACCCGTATTAAGCATAAAAACTCGCAGCTAACTCGGCGACAAGAACCCATCGACAACATCACTCTGCAGCCCATAAAAGATAGCTATAATGAAGTACAAAACACGCTGGCCTCAAGTAACTACAGCGCATTAAACCAAAGCGAGCGAATCGAATATCCAAACAATATTGTTCCCTTAGCGGCAAGCCAAGAATTCATTGATGATGAAGTCGCCGAAATCTTTATCGAAGAAGCCTATGATGCAATCGCCAATATTCAAAAAAGTATTGAAGCTTTAAAACTTAATATCCATGACGACAAAGCGCTAGGGAGCATAAGACGTGCCTTCCATACGTTAAAAGGCAGCGGTCAAATTGCCGGCGCCATGGAAATTAGTGAATTTGCCAGAGGTTATGAAGAGTTCATCAACAATACTCTGTGTGGCCTCTACACATTTGATAAGTCGGCACTGGCATTTATGGAACATGGCTTTGGCGCCCTAAAAGAAATCACTCGCTGTTTCAACGAAAGAATCCCGGCACCCAGCGAATTAATGCAGTTAGCTGACAAGGCCAAAATATATCATGAGGATCCCGATACAGAAACGACTGACTTAACTCGCCAAACCAACGATATTGAATCGTTAATCGCTAACTTTGAAGACTTATCTCATTCTGTCGAAGCTCAACCCCTGGTGAGCGCAGCAACCCTCAGCCCAAGCAATCGATACCAATCCGATGAGCAAACCAACTATCCACCTGAGCCTACCCCAGTTGATAATATCAATCATCTGACATTTTTTGAGCCCTCCCCGCCGACCACGGAAAGCTCACCCGAAACCAATGACAATGAGACATTCGAAGCACCACCCGTGCCATCGACGGATGTCCTGGACTCGTTCATCAAATCATCATTATTAGATATTGCAAAACTAGAAAACTTTATTACACAACAATCCTCTCAACTCACCAGTACACCGGTACCCGATGAACTCATCAGCACCATTAAAGCGCTGCACTCTAAAGCCAGCGCATTAGAAATCGAAGATTTCTCACAAACCACCGACTTGCTGCATCAATACTTCAGCAACATGTTGGCTAAAAATGAAAACATTGATGACGAAACCATCGAAATTCTAAGAGAGTTTAGTAGCACCACCAGAGAAATGTTAGTCAACCTGCAAAACAGTAATAAAGCAGAGGAAGAACCACACCAAATACTGCGCGAATTGGAGCTCACTAAAGAAACATCAACACCCAGCAAAGCACAACCAAAGAAAACATTATCTGGTGATGAACTCGCATTAATCGAAGTCTTTCTCGAAGAAGCCGAAGAACTCATTGAAGAAGCCAATAGTGAAATTAGCATTTGGCAAGACAGCGGAGCCACCTCATCGACCTTCCCTAAACTGCAACGATATTTACACACCATCAAAGGCAGTGCGAGAATGGCTGACATCGCTCCTATTGGTGACTTAACCCATCATCTTGAATCACTTTTTGAAAGTTTGGTCGAGAAACGCATTGCTGAAAATGAGGAAATTGAGGAGCTCACCCGCCATGCTTTTGATCTGTTAGCAAACATGGTTGAAGATGTCAAAAATAGGCAAGACGAGCTCCGCAATGACGATACGCTGATCACCCAAATTACCAATATTTTAAGCAACAAACCCTCTGCACGTCAAAAAGAGAAACAAACTGCAGCAATCCAGCCCTCGGTCATTATAGAAACAACACCAGAAGTCCCGACTCCCTTAGTCACCACCACACTAGCCACCGAACTCCCCCCTCGCGAGACGAGCCCTCCCGACACATCTGAATCTACCAACTCGCTAACGGTGCCTGGCAGCGCAATGCTAGATCAAGAAACGCCGGAAAAGCTGGAAGAAAAAATTGTCAGCCAAAGCCAACTAAAAGAGGAATCATCCTACCCATCGTTAGATAGCAACCTAGAGTCCGCAACGCCCGAGCCTAGCAGTGAAGACAAAAAATCAAACATGGTACGACTCGCCGCCGATGTCCTTGACACGATGGTTGAGCAAACCAACGAACAAAGCGCTTTACAAAACAATATTGAAAATAATATTGACGCTTTCAAAGTTCAGCTATTAGATTTAGAAAAATCGCTGCTTCGTTTCAAAGAACAACTCAAAGATGTAGAATTTGATGGTTATCAATCCATCGAAACAAGTCCGTTTAATGAAGGTACAGCAGATGATGATGCACAGCAAAGCACCACTCAATTTCCTCAAACCATGGCAATACGTTTAAGGGAGAACCTGGACGATCTCTTCAGTTTGCATGGAGGCCTGTCCCAGCTCACACTTGATACCGACACACTCGTTTCACAGCTTAATAAAGTGCAGGAAGAGTTACATGACACCCTAATAAGTTCACGAATGATATCATTTTCCAATCAAACCAATCGCTTACAACGTATCGTTCGACAAACCTGTCGAGAATTAAATAAAAAGGCTAACTTGGTATTCGATGGTTCTGAAACAGCAATCGATCGCGCATTATTAGAAAAACTGATTGGTCCCCTGGAACATATCATTCGCAATGCGATTTCCCACGGCATCGAACCACCTGAACAACGATTAAAGCAGCACAAGCCAGAAACCGGTAAAATACGCATTGAATTCTTCAAAGAACGCTCTGAGAATATTATCAAAATCACCGACGATGGTGCCGGTATTGATCCACATAAAATCAGTGCCAAAGCACTAGAAAAAGGTTTAATGTCCAAAGACGATACCTTATCTGAAGAAGAAGCCTTACAGTTAATCCTTGAACCCGGCTTTAGTACCGCAGACGAAATATCGCAAATATCAGGACGTGGTATTGGAATGGATGTGGTTAATTCTGAAATACAAAAATTAGGGGGATCATTATTCATTGAAACCAAAGTGAGCGTCGGCACAACCTTCACCTTACGGCTTCCCTTTACCATTGCACTGAACGAAACCTTACTGGTCCAAACTGGCGAAGACATCTACGCCCTGCCAGATAATTTTGTTGAACACACATTACCTATCGGTCGCAACCAGTTAAATGAAATTTACCAACAGCAAACACCGTGTTTTACTTGGAATGCACGACATTTTCCTGTGCTTTATCTCGCTAATTTATTTAACGAAAAACACACAAAAACACCAGCAGCGAGCAATACTGCCGCACTGGTACTACTCCGTCACAATGATAATCTAGTGGCGTTACATGTCGATAAAATCTTAGAAAAACGAGAAATTGTATTGAAACCGACAGGACCGCAGCTACCTCATGTGCGAGGCATCTCCGGCGCTTCTATTTTACCCGATGGCAAAGTCGCATTAATTGTTGATGCAAAAATATTGCTTAACATTGTCCAAACCGTATACCAACCCAAACCACTCAATGCTACCCATAGCAATGAACCCGAACCTACCCTCAATGTCCTGGTCGTTGACGATTCAGTGACAGTGAGAAAACTGACGCAGCGTTTTTTAGAGCGTTATGATATGCGAGTAACAACAGTTAAAGACGGTGTTGAAGCATTAGAGCAGCTTAAAAAAACAACACCCACCATTATTCTATTGGATGTTGAAATGCCCCGCTTAAATGGTTTTGAGGTTGCCAAACAAGTCCGCAGCAATAGCCAATGGCATAATATTCCAATTATTATGATTACATCACGCTTCGGCAAAAAACACCAAAAAATGGCAAAGCGTTTAGGTGTGAATATTTTTCTCGGCAAACCCTATCAAGAAAATGAATTGCTATCGCACATTTGCCAATTAACTGGAAGAGAATTTAAAGCCTAGCTAAACAGTGTGCCTGTGGTATGCATGCCACAGGCACAGCCAAAACTCATTCCCATTCCATAGCAAACATCAACAGAAGCATCTATTTGGAGTGTTTTTTTGATATCCAAGCAAGCAGGTGTTGCAAGCTCATCCGATGACTGTTGATCCAACACTTAAAATTTCCACGTTATTAATCCCGATAGAAATGTCGCATGTGTTATTGCCCACAGCAGCAGTCGCTGAAGTTTTATCACTAGCCTACCTGGTAAAGGATAACAAACATAGCGATATTGCAGGCTACACACAATGGCAACGAAAATCCTTACCCGTTATTTGCTTTAATCAAATAGATTCAGTAAAACAAGCATTAACAAACAGCGCCACAAGATATACGATTGCTGTCGTGAAAATGCCATCAGAACTGGGAAATTGCCTATATACCGGTATCATCGCAAGCAATACCCCGCGCATCATTCAAGCCACGTCGAGAAATTTAAAAGCGGATTTACATCCTCAATATTTATATCCATGCGCACTAAGTTACGTATTGATAAATCAACTGCCCGCCTTTATCCCAGATCTGCTAAAACTACGTCACTTAGGAATCTCTATATAGTTTTCAGGCCGGCGATAGTTTTGCATAGGACAATACCAGCCATTTCACCCCTTCTTGATCAAAGTTAATTTGCACCCGCGGATTGGCGCAGGCGGAATCAATATCTAATAAAATCCCATAACCAAATTTGTTATGTGACACCCGCTGCCCTACCTGAAGTCCATTAATTGTCGCAGATTGGGCCTTTTTCGGCTGCCAGCTACGGTCGGGCCTAGAGATCTGAGTACGTGCCTTAATCTCAATAATATTCTCACCAGGAATCTCCGCAATAAAGCGTGACCGCGTCGCATGGTTTTCCTTGCCATATAAACGCCGTGTTATGACACTGGTCATATAGAGTTGTTTGCGTGCTCGTGTGATACCTACGTAACAAAGACGTCGCTCCTCTTCCAATCGATCCACATCATGCAACGAGCGTTCGGTGGGAAATAACCCCTCTTCCATACCAATCATAAAAACCGTTGGAAATTCCAACCCCTTAGCAGAGTGTAGTGTCATCAGTTGCACATAATCATCACTATCCTCGGCTTGTTGCTCGCCAGACTCCAAGGCGGTATATGCCAAAAACATGGCTAAACGATCATCGTCTGAGCTAACATCAACCTCATCATAAGCTGAGACTTCGGCAGAAATTTTTTCGAGTTCTAACACAAACTGCTCAGCGGCATTCACCAATTCCTGCATATTTTCTATACGGGACAGTCCTTTATCGCTCTTTTCTTGTTCATAGTGGGACACCAAACCACTATGTTTTAAAATCTGCTCAAAGGTATCGCGCAGTGATAAGGTTTGAGCCGCTTCACTCATGTTGTCCATTAACTGGAAAAAACCTTGCAATGCATTGGCAGTTCGGGCAGTGAATTGTTTTTGCTGAAACATCATTTGAGCCGCTTGCCACATGGAAACACCGTGCGATAAAGCATGCTGGCGTATCAAAGCAATACTGCGTTCACCAATACCACGGGTTGGGAAATTAATAACTCGCATCAACGCCGCATCATCCGCCCGGCTCGACATTAAACGTGCATAAGCCAATACATCTTTCACTTCCGCTCGATCAAAAAATCGTAAACCACCATAAACACGATAAGGAATCCCGGATAACACCAACGCCTCTTCCACCACCCGAGACTGAACATTGGAACGATACAATACCGCAAAATCGTTACGCGCTGCGCCTTGTTGTAATTGAGCCTTAATCGTCTCCACCACAAAATTGGCTTCGGTCTGCTCATTCATGGACTGATGATACTGAACCGGACTACCATCATCATCTGAGGTCCAGAGATTTTTCCCCAGTCGGCCAAAATTAAACGTAATGAGGTGGTTGGCCGCCTTCAGAATATGCCCAGTGGATCGATAGTTACGCTCTAAACGTACTAACCGGACTTGCTTAAAGTCTTCTTGAAACTGATGAATATTCGCCACTTGTGCACCACGCCAACCATAGATTGACTGATCGTCATCGCCAACAATAAACGCTTTTCCTACTGTGCCTGCCAATAATCGAATCCATGCATATTGAATGGTGTTGGTATCCTGAAACTCATCCACCAAAATATGCCCAAACCGCTGTTGATAATGCGCCAATAACTGAGGCTGCTGCAACCATAACTCATGTGCCCGTAACAGCAATTCAGCAAAATCCACAACCCCGGCATGACTGCATGCCTCTTCATAAGCCTGATAGACCTTTATACGGGTTTGCTCGGTCACATCCTCATAACCATCAAGACTTTGAGGACGCAAGCCTTCATCTTTTTTGCTATTGATATACCACTGGATGGTTTTCGCCGGCCATGCTTTTTCATCAAGTGATAAGTCTTTCATCACCCGCCTGATCATTTTCAATTGATCATCGGCATCTAAAATTTGAAAATTTTTCGGCAGCCCTGCATCTTGCCAGTGAGCGCGTAATAACCGGTGAGCTAAGCCATGAAAGGTTCCCACCCAAAGCCCGGAGGGGGGGCGAGCTAACAAACTACTGATCCGACTCTTCATTTCAGCAGCCGCTTTGTTGGTAAACGTCACCGCTAAAATATTATGTAGAGGAATCTGTTCGACTTGTGCTAACCAGGCAATACGATGCACCAACACTCGGGTTTTGCCACTGCCCGCCCCGGCAAGCACCAATAAGTTATCCAAGGGTGCAGCCACTGCTTCACTTTGTTCGCCGTTTAAATCAGCTAATAATGTCGTTTTGAAATCCATCGTCTGATACTTTGCTCAACTCTGTTTGTACCTATTCAGCACAATTGCAATTCATATCAGCTCAACTTCTTGTGCTGATTTGGATACATATAAGTGCAACCCACCCATGCTATAATTGATCTCATTATGACCAAGCAGGTTAAAATACCATCTCTCATTTTTAAATGAGAGCACAGTCAATGATAACTACCGCCATGAACCATGAGTTAGCGCACGAATAGCGATGGTAACATTTACCGATGAAATCGGTCAAAAGATGATTTATTGCGGAAACCCGCGAGGAATGGTATTTAGGAGTGATCAACGACAGCCTGAAGTGCCGATACGAAAATCATAAAACGTTATTCGGCCTTATTCATCGTTTCGGCCATTAAGCTGAGCCACCTCTCTTCACTGAAGGCTCAGGGTCGGAGGTTCATTTCAAGACCTTCATTTTCAGGGATGAAAATGTAGAGCGTATAGGGACATATTCACCGCGTGTCTTGAAATGAATCTCCGGCTCTGAGCCGGTAGGATGGCCGAAACGATGAATAAGGCCCGTTATTCAATGGTGGTAATCAGTAACCCCGGACTACCTATCGCTTTAATTCGGCCATTGCCTTCCACAAAATAACGCTCCCAGAATTGGTACAATGATTTTGTCGTGCTCATGGTGATATAATCTTTCGGATCCGCCGCTAAGCCTAATCCAACCATATAAATATTAGCGCTCTTCCAATTAGCAATCAGTCCTTGACGGCGCACTTTAGCAATTAATTTTCGGGCATTAATTGTGTTGATTTTTCCTTTCTTGTAAAAACTCATTAAACTACTATTTTCCATGCCATCCGATATCAGCAGTATATTTTGCATTTTCGCTTCGTCGGCCAATACCACTAATTTAGATAACTGTTTAAGCGAGTTCAGTAAATCTGTTTTTGGTATTTCTGAATTAATGCCGCTTAACGCTTCTGCTAAGCCCTTTCGAAAGGCCTGCTCAAAGCTTTCTTGTTGCACAGTAAGACATTCCCTCAACACTCTTTTATCCCGCCATCGCAATTGAAACAAATAAGCATCGCCTGGAGTTTTTTCTACGACTTCAGAAAAAATCAACTCAGGCTGTAAATCACGAAAATTTGCTGAAAAACGGACAATCTTTGCTAAATCTCCCGGCCGTCCCCAATGTGTCACCAGTCGGCTCACTTGATCACGCATTTTTTCGGTTAACGGTGTCGTTTGATCAACAAAAATATATAAAGCACGATCGATATCCGACTTAAATGGTTTGCCATAGTTGATGGGATCATAACAGCTGGCCACCACCACACCACAAGACAAAAACAGCACAACACTCACCAAGATGAAATCATACATCCAGTGTGCAATCATTTCCCCTGAGGCAAACCACGGCCACTTTCGAAAATTTATCCTGCTATTATCCACCATTACCCCGACAACTCATCGCTAAGCATTTTTCATTTCATCGGTTTACTCATTAAAATACTTAAACTCACCGCTATTTATTAATGCTTGACAATCAACAATAAAATCAAAATAAATCATATGGTTAGATAAGAAAACCCCACTAAAGTAAAATTCAAACTTGCCGATACTAGCAGGGAGATTCATTTTTCCACGGATAATCCAGCTTGCATTAGGAGCAGTTATGCAACAAAAGGCGATTCATACGGCGATATCAATTGCGCTTGCCAGTATATTACTGACAGGCTGCACACATTTTAATGTCGTGGGTGACACGCCAGAAGAATCGTTAACCGATGCCAAGGAAGCAAAATCCAACCCAATCCTGGAAGCCAATGCCGCCGCACCACCTGCCGTCGCATTACGCCCTCTGGCAATCCATTCCCAAGAATGTACGCCAGGCAATTCCAACTATAATAATGCATTATTCATTAACCAAAATGGTGTCAAACATGAGTCGGTCAAAATAAGAAGTACAGGGTATGGCGCGCCACCCAAAGCTTTTTTTCCTGAACCCCAACGACGACTAATGGCAATGCGTGCGTCAAAAATTGATGGTTATCGCAGTTTAGCTGAACGCGTTAACGGCATTCATATTTGGGGTGGCACCACCATTGGCGATATGGTGGTGGAAAAAGATCGATATCGTGTATTTTTAGATACTCATATCCGTGGCGCACGGGTTCTCTCGGCCAACCCCATGGAAGACGGCACCTACGAAACTGTAATTGAGCTCAAAGTTGACCAAAACTTCTTGCACCATGCCTTAGGTGGCCCCAGCCAAAATACACAAGCCTCTAATAACCCTTGCCCTGACCCAACCCTGCAAGTCAACGGACAATATCAACCTCACCTATCAACCCAACCTTCACCGGAACAGGTTTTCTCTTCTCCTGGACTTCAAACAGACGCCAAAATCCCAAACACCAGCTCAAATAATTTTTACATTAATCGAGAATAAAACTTGCAAGATACACAGCACAACCCGAAAAAAGGACGGTTATGTTTATCTTGCAAAAAATCAGTATTCTGTTGATATTATGTGCGGCCTATCTGCCGACCCCAGTTTTCGCTGAGAAATTCATCGAAGCCGTTGGCTCAGCAGCGATTATCGACGATGCAGTCATGATGGCCAAACAAAATGCCATCAAAAATGCCATGCAGCAAGCCATGATTCAGTCCGAAGCAAAAGTTGACACAACATCATTAGTTTCCTCCAACGTATTAGTCGTCGAAAGCTCACGAGTCAATGCCGCCGGGACCGTAGAAAATGTCAAAATACTCGATGAATGGATTAACGATGGCGTATTTTTTGTCAGAATTCGCGCCCAAGTGCCTGAAGACAAACGCCGAAAACCTTCTCCAGCCGCACGTTACAAAAAAAAAATTGGTGTCACCCAGTTTGATGTAGTGAAACGCGAGCAAATCCAAGACCTACCGCATATAGAACGTGAACTGCCAAAGGAATTAATGCGCCGCTTAGAAAATACCAATCGTTTTATTGGCATCAACGCGACTCAATATTTACTTTCTAATAAAAATGGCGGCTTACCAAGCAATAATTCCAAAATTTATGTACAAATTGCCGATAAGATTGGTGCACAAATTATCATATCCGGCACCATCCGTGACATGGGCGTGCATCGTAAATGGTTTAGCGCCTACCGAAGAATCGAATTAGATTTGTCGCTTTACGATGGTATCTCCGGCGCAAAAATTGCTAACCATCGCTATAGTGAAAATGTCAAAGACGGTGCTTATTTCTCATTAAATACCACGCTGTTTAGCAACACCCTGTTTAGTCACAGCCATTTTGGTCTAGCCCTTAGCCAAATTATCGATCGCCAAATCGAAATGATTGAGCAAGACCTCAATCAAATCCCTTTTTCAGCGCGGGTGGTGCAGAGTGATAAAAAAACAATAATACTGAATGCGGGCTCTCTATCACATGTCCAGGTCGGTGACTCATTGATGACCTATCGACTCGACCCCGATCCCCTCTATTCCACCAATGAGCAACTATTAGGTTTCATCGAAACACCCGTAGCCACCATCGATATCCATCAAGTGCAACCTCACTTTTCCATCGGTAAACTGGAAACTAAAAAAGCGAAATTGTATCCAGGTGATATTGTGCGGTTTGGGTTTTAGCAGGTAGGGGGCATCCCATGCACCAAACGACTGTATATACCCCACTTTAAAACCGATTAGTAAAAATTGGTCACAGAATGAATTAGAAGCAATGCGCTTTTGAGCGGTTTATTGAGTCTGCCAGTTATTTGACCCTGGCTATTTCGATGACGGCCCTGGTTATTGAATTTTTTCTAATGGCATTATGCAATTGTGTGCTTCATTGTCAGCAATCAATAAAAACTCATCGACGCTTTTTGCGTCGTTTTCTTACATATCGCAAAGGTAATTCTGGTAACACATACATTCGTTTCTCATGAATGGCATCTTCCTCTTCGTCAATACCCTCTTCTTCCTCCGCTTGCAATCTTTCTCTTTCTATCGTTGCTTTCATAACACTCGTCCAAAAATACATAGTACAAGCAACGGAAATTACACCGATCAGGATACCGATTTCTAGAGATACCGCAGAAATCATCCAGTGCAGTAAATACCCAATTAAAATACCAAACCCTAAAATCACAACTAGGAAAAAAACAATCAACAATAATACGACACCAAACATTTGCTTACATGCTCCTCGTGAATCACAAAATGCAACTGATAAATTCCATTATTATACCCGAAGCGTTGCTCAAAAATATGGATTGGATGCTCAATTGAATTATCAAAATACTGCTCGCGTTTCAACCAGTGCATGCATAAAACCCGAACCCTTATTAACATAAAAGATATAAGCAACCACTAGGCGTGCCAGTCAACAAAACACCCATCTGAAATACCACTACCAAACCAATCAATTCCAACTCTATATAAATCATTATTTTTTATTTAAAAAATAATGATTTATATAGTCAGTCATTACCTCAAAGTCCTCAAGTACCAGACATTATAACTCAATCTGCAAACCCCCGATACAAACCGTATATTGATAAAAACATAGGATTGCGGTATTTTGCAGCCTGATCAAACTGAGCCACAATAATGCAGGCTAGCCCATGAATACCCCAAACATATTACACAAAATGTGTCAGCAAATTTTAAGTGACACCGATATTAAAGCGATTTGCAAAAACCGAGGGTTTCCTAAACCAATTGACCGGGGGATTTTGGAAAGTTTTTATTATAAGTTCGTTTTTCTACACTCTCGTCTCCAAAGTCACCAATGAGCAACAATTTGGCCTCAATCGACAAATGTTTTTAGTCGAACAAAGCTATAAATACCATATCAAGTATTTTGATTAGAGGATTAACCCATGAAACTCACTGAACAAGACGCTGACTTATTTTTCGATTTAACTCGGGCACTACAATTTTATGTCAATCACCAGTTAAACATCATCCCTAATACCCACTCGATAGAACAGTATGCCGACTATTCACTCGAAGAAAAATATCCGGTGAGAGAAGCCGTCTATGACAACCCAGATCTTATTCAAGCGTTTGTCAACGCAAACCCCAATCAATTGAGCCAAGAACATTTAGCTTTGGTCAAAGAGTGGCAACACTTTGTCAGAGGCAAGTTTTATATTGAACGTTACTTAAAAAAATACGCCATATTCATTAGTGATGATGACAAAATATACGGTGTCTATGCGTTACATGATAGTTTCGACAAAATTTGCCCCAAAGCCTATCTACCACGCTACGTTCATACCGTATTACTGCCTTTTAAAGGAAAAATCATTTATGATGGACTCTTGCAACACTATAACGTATTTTTTGGCGGAGGCACCAAAGCGCGTTTAAAAGAAAGTTATTTGACCGCTAAACAGAATAACAAAATTATCGAAACCCTCGGCACCGCCCAAATTGACCAAGCAGAATCAAACAAACCAACAACACCCGCAACCAATTTACAACCCCATATCGAAGAACTGCTGAAACTGGCTAAAAAACTCAAAGCTAACGCCGATCACCCCGCAATCAACCGCCTCATATTTAACTTAGTCAAAGCCAGTCTCGAACTCGCTGATGCCGCAATCACAACACCTGACGACATCAATGTTTTATACAAACGGTTAAATAAAGTCAGAAATAACTACAACCAAGTCAACAGCACGTTGAATCGCATGGAGCGATAACTATTCCAAGCGCAGCAACACTCGCTCAACGATTATGATGTCTGTATCGCTGATGTTGGGAGAGTCGACTCATCGGTGGTCGTGGCTTGCCTTAATCAATCCTCAAACACATTAACAAAAAAAACTGTTTAGTGTTAGGGCTATTGAGATGCGGTCAGAGGATAACGCTGTACAACTTGATATACCACCCCCCTCTCGACCGGAATCGATTCCATTAAACAAAAATCATTCACTGGCCAAGTGATTTGATCAACGATACCCTGCCCATGAAAAGAATTAACTTTCCTGGCTAAGGTCACATGCGCTTGAAACTTTATTTTTTCTAATGCAATATCACAAGCTGACACATTTTCTTTTAATTGAGTCGCTAAACTCATTAGCGGCGCACAAGACTGCCTTGAATCTCCTAGCCATAGAACTTTCGATTTTTTGAAATGACCAAGCTGATCTATTGTAAAACTAAACGGTTTTATATGAATTTTGGAGGCTGCATTGTCAATACAAGGCAACTGTTTTGAAGTGATATTCCCTAAGAACAACAGCGTCAAATGAAGATTGTCAATCCGCACCCACCGGCCAGAACGAATGTCGATTTTTTTTGTTACATGATGTAATTGTCGACGGAGAGAATTGTTAGGTAATAAAGCAAAAAATAAACGATGAACCATTTGCTATACTCGTAGCGTTTGAGATTTAGGTGTTGAATGCGAGGCATATTTTTGTCCTGACACCAAAAGTAGGCGCTTTAGGCGAGGCGGAACGACGAGTAATAATGGTTCTTATTGCGAGGAGTTTCACCAACAGTAGGCGCATTAGGCGACGCGGCCAGGGCGAAAATAGGCCAGCAATAAAGCCTAAATACCAGGCGCTACGAGTCTATACTACCCAGCACTCGCATCACGAAAATAGTACCCTCTCGCGAAAAACAACATGATCAATCTATTTTTTCCAACACGTTTTCTTTTCATTCACCGTCATCCCATTACTTGCTGTTCGAATATCTGGTCCATCCTGGTTCACAGCAAAAAATACACACGCATCTTTTTGTTGATCGCCTACAGGCGTGGCGGTAATTACATAACTTATGCTGGGATCATCACTTGATAAAACAATACGGTAATAGCCATCGTTTGATAAATAACCACCATCTGCTTGTTGCATGCCGAGATCCACTAAGTCTGTTGCATAATCAGGCTTAGCCGCCCGCCGCTTTTCTTGTGCTAATTGCAATGACATTAACGTCACCATGGCATCAGATCGCCGGCTTTTACGAACAGAATCGGTATAAGAAGGATAAGCCATTGCCGCCAAAATCGCTATTAGTGTCAAGGCCACAAGAATTTCCACAATACTAAATCCAACATGGGTTTGCCGAAGTTTCATCATTATCCTCTGTTCTACTCTAATTGCAAAAATCCGTGCGCAGGGGTTAAGTAGTAAGTACAAGCATCGGCGTTATTCATCATAACTTAATAATCAATATCACAAACCGATAAAACAAAGAGGAAACAATATTCATTAATCATACTAGCACAACGGAAAACATCATGGACGACATCAAAAAAATGAAAAATGTGATCGTTAACAAAGAATGTCGCTGCCATTTCGTGTAAAAAATACCCACTCAATTCCCTAGCATTAGAGCATATATAATGAAGCAAAAATTCAGGCAATCAGGGTTTACCATCATTGAAATTTTGACATCCATTACATTGTTAGCAATTTTATTAATGATCGCCGTGCCATCGATTCATGACACCATCGTAAAAAACCGCCTAAAAGGTGCCATTGAGCAATTTCGAGCGGATATTCAATATGCAAGAAGCGAGTCCATCAAGACAAACCAACCCATTACCGTCTCTTTTACTACCGGTGAGCAATGGTGTTATGGCATATCCACAAATGGCGGTTGTACATGCAACACAGGTAATTCTTGCCTTAAGTCTTTTGACAATGCCGAATTCAAAGACATATCAATGACCACCACTCATTTCGAAAACCTCAATGGTAAGTCGTACGTTACCATGAATCCAACGAACATTATCTCCAGTGAAGGAAAAATCATATTTAGCTCACAAAAAAGCGGCTCAATTACCGCCGATCTTAACATCGTTGGCAGGATACACCTTTGCTCTAATGACTTAAGTTCATATCCTGATTGCGTAAATTAGGAATTTTAAAACTCAAATGCTTGCTTACACAAGTATCCACCTCGTCACTCACGCTAGAAAATACTAGCCTTTTTCATCAAATTTGAACAAGGTCACAAACAACACCAATTTTCTGGCCGTCATATATACCCGTCACAGGTAAATTATTAACCTGGACCCAGACTACTTCACAATACAATTAGGTCTGCCAATACTGTTTAGGAGTTACCTAAGAATGTTGCAAAAAGATCGAAAAATAGTCTTACCTGGCAACAAACAGCAAGGTTTTGGCATTATCGAAATTATGATATCCATGACAATTGGGTTTGTTGTATTAGCAGGGGTGATCTCGTTTTTCTCTACCTCGATCAAAGGCAGCACCGATTCGTTGTTACTATCAAGTGTCAACCAAGACCTCAGATCGGTCATGAATATTATGCGTCAAGAGCTGCGGCGTTCCGGTTATTGGGCAAAATCAACCAGTGATACCGATAACCCTTATGGTTTCCAAATTATCAATGAAAACTGCATTCTTTATAGCTACGATACCGACAATACTGACCCAACCGGTGTTAGCTTTCCTGAAGAAAAAGAACTCTTTGGTTTCCGACTCAGTGCCAACGGCACCATTGATTGGTTAAGAGGTGGCAACGACTGTAGCACCCATGAAAATTGGAAAGAAGTGAGTGATTCTAATCTGGTTATCGTTGACAACCTCACCTACCATGAACCTCCTGCAAGCTGCACCAATATCAGCGCTATTCCACGTAACAATTGCAATCCCTACGATTGCGATTACACGCCCTGGCAAGATGGTGATATATCGATTGAAGTGCAACAAATCGAGATTAGCCTAATCGGTAAAGCCAAAAAAAATGATGACATTATTGTAACCCTAGCAGATTCACTACGTGTAAGAAACGAAAAAGTTGTCACCAAGCTTGGCAAGGGACCCAATAGCAAAGCAAGCAATTGCTCCTAAACCAACAGGACTGAATTTATGATGCATTCAAAACTGAAACTTTCTATGGCGACCAAGAGTATGATGTATTCGCATCAACAGGGCATGATTACCTTACTCATGGCTATTGTTTTATTATTTGCTATCAGTTCACTCACCATGTTCGGTGTCCATGTGGGTGTCATGGAACAACGAGTTTCAGCCAATGTATTTCGTGCTCATCAAGCATTCGAAGCGGCTCAGGCGGGTATTGATGCCTCCATGGCATTACTCGACCGACAAGAAATTCGCCGCATGGGGGAAGCCAATGGCGGCATAGTCATCAGTCAATACCCAACAAAAACACTCACCGATTCTTATGATAACTCAGTTGGTACATACACGATTTCATATGAAACTATTGAGGCCCATAATTATGAGCACCTAAAGGTTTCTGTCATTGGCAAGTCATCCGACAATACCTCAATAAAATCCCTCGAACAGGACATTGATTTTGTCCCTTATATCAGTTATCCCCCACCCGCTACGGTGGTAGCACATACCTCGATATACGTTAAAGATGCATTACTGGACAATCAGTCAAAAGACCCATATACCGGCGATTGGTGGGATGCAGTCATTTGGTCAGGAGGTAATTCTCAAATAATAAACACAGAGATTCCGACAACTAGCAGTGAGCTTGAACGCATTTATGAACATAGCAATAAGCTTAAGTTACTTTCTGACGATGGTTTTTTTGAAAATTTTTTTATTGAAACAAAAACCAACGTTAAACTAAGAAGCACTGAAGTATCGTGCAGCACCGCTTGTAACACATCCAGCTTGCCACAAAACAAAGGATTAGTCTGGGTTACCGGCACATTAACCATTGACAACAATTATGGCAGTCAATCGAATCCCGTCATTTTAGTGGTCGAAGGCACCTTAAAAATAACCAATGGCGCCACACTGCAGGGATTAATCTATGTTGATGGTAATTGGGATAATGGTAATAACCCAGGATCTATTAATGGCGCTATTATAGTTAATGGTTCAGTTAAAACATCAGGAGGTATGAATCTAGTTTATGACCAAGTCGCAATGAGAAATATTCAAAAAAACCTAGGGTTTCCGGTAAGAACCGCAGGCACATGGCGCGATTTCTAAACCGACATAATCACTGGAGAGTCACGATGCATACATTTACTTTTTCGACATCACAAAAAGGACTGTCTTTGATTGAGGTACTTATTGCTGTCACAGTATTAGGTATAGGTCTGATCTCCGTTGTCCAATTACAAGGCACGGTCATCAAAGATGGCGCTTTTGCCAGAACACGGACAGAAGCCAGCAATTTAGCATTAGATCGTATAGAAAAATTTCGAAATTTTCCGGCAACAGTCGCTTTAAGCAATATCACCAGTGGTCATGACAATGTACAGGGAAATACCCATCATTTTCATCGCAGTTGGCAAGTGACGCCTATGCATAATGGCCAAATGCGTGTGGGACTCGATGTATCATGGCCAGATGACAAAGGCACTCACACGGATGCAACAACCGTAAGCTTTACCACATTTTTATCGAGCTTTGTCCCCGCTGTGTCCAGCGTTAAACATCAATCATCACCCTCTATATCATTAATTCAACACACCGACTGTGCCAAGGGTCCAAAAACGATTATGATATCCACCCCCAATAAAGTTGAAGTTTGTCATATTCCTCCTGGCAATCCTAGCAACAAGCATACAATTTCAATCAGTTTAAGTGCAGTAGAAACCCATATTGCAAAACATGGTGATTTTATTGGCCGCTGCCCGGACACGCTCAGTGTAACAACCGTCAGTGATACCTCATCTACCAGCTTATGCTTATAACACACTGGGTTACTTTAAAATGCTTACTCATATAAATCCCCCAAAATCCATCAAAGGTTTATCCCTCATCGAGGTGTTAATCGCAATCACAGTATTAGGTATAGGTTTGATCTCCGTCATGCAACTCCAGGCAACCATTTTAAAAGATGGCAGTTATGCCAGGAAACGTTCCGAAGCGGTTAATTTCGCATTAGATAAAATCGAAAATTTCCGTAATTTCCCAGCGACGTTTAATCTAGCGAGCCTGAAAGGCGATACTGATAGTATACAAGGAAATACCAGTAATTTTCACCGCGTTTGGCAAGTAACACCACAAGATAATGGTCAAGTTAAAATCAATGTAGAAGTCGCCTGGCCTAATGAGCAAGGCAAGTTAAGCACAGACACTACCGTTAATTTTACAACACTTATGTCGAGTTTTGTTCCTGGAATATCTAGCATCAAACATCAAATCACACCCGCACATTCTCTTACCCAAGAAGCCTGTGAAAACAGTCCACCAACAACTAAAAAATCGACACCAGGAAAAGTTAAACTCTGCCACATCCCACCCGGCAATCCAGACAATAAGCATACGATTTCCGTCAGTCTAAGCGCTGTACAAGCGCATATGGCACAACACGGAGACTTCATTGGCGCCTGCTCTGCAGAAGAAAGTGACAACAGCAGCAATGACAATGACAATGGTAATGGCAGTGGTAATGGCAATGGCAATGGCAATGGTAATGGCAACAATAATATTGCAGTCTGCCATGTGCCACCAGGCAACCCAGAAAACCAGCATACGATTTACATCAGCCAAAGTGCAGTTAACACACATCTCACACAGCATGCCGATTTTTTAGGAAAATGCGCGGATGATGTCAATTCTCAGGAAAGCACATGCGTCATAACCAATTGAATCATACGGCTATCATTCAGCCATTCACCACAGATTCAAAAGCTTTAATTTATTCAGACTAAGTGTCGCTAATATAATAAGTATTCCATCAATACAAGATTGTTGGAGTACACTTGTTGCTATTCGCAACAAATAGCACGATCGGGTTTCACACCTATCGCTCGATACATTATGTGTTGAGAAATGTCAGCTACAAAGAGATATACCCATCCAGTAATCGGGCAAAATTACTCATTTCACCCGATTATCTTAAAGAGTAATGCAATGGAGCATGGAGGAATACGCACTTGGTTTCACCACCGGATTTTCAAAATAAAATCTACCACCTAATCCAAGAACTTAGCAAATCAAGTGACTTTGCCAAGGCAATGCCTCACGTGGAGCGCGAACTGTTAGACTTGCTGCAAGTTGAGCGTATCACGATTTATCGGCGTGCTCGAAATTACCGAGAAATCGTATCAAAATACAGCAGCGGTGACGGCAATCGTGAAATCCGTGTCGCATTATCTTCCAGCTCGGTGGCAGGCTTTGTCGCACTCAGCCATAAACCACTATGCATTCATAATGTGCAAGCCGATGAAGAACTGAAACGCATTCATCCCAAATTGCGCTTCAATAATTCTTTTGATAAACAATCAGGCTTTCAAACGCGCTCGATGATTGCCGTTCCGATAAAATATAAAGAAGTGCTGCTAGGGGTATTACAAGTTCTTAATAAGGAAAATCAACAGCCATTTACCAGTAATGATGTACAAAATGTCACAATGTTAGCCCAATTACTGGGAAGAAACTATCGATACGAATTATCCCCAGCCCAAGAGCCTTTCGATTATTTAGTTTTACAGAAAAAAATTACCCGCCAACAATTAGAAATATTAAAACAACGCTCAGAGTCAGAGCATCTCCACATAACTAATTTATTGATATCTGAGGCCAACATACAAGCCACCGAAATCGGTATCGCATTAGAGCATTATTATCAAGTCCCATTTATGCCTTACGATCCCAATATAGAAATCCCACATGATCTAATTTCTCAGCTCAATGTAACTTATTTAACAAAACAATTATGGGCACCCGTCGCCGGCGACAAAAGTGAAGTGACTGTCATCATTGATAATCCTTCCGATTCTCAGCGTATCATGGAAATTGAGCGGCTACTCGGCGCACAAACGTATGTTTTTAAAGTAGGCTTGCCGGATGATATTAAACGATTTTTAGGCCATAAAATCGACGAAGCTAAAGTTCAAGTGGGTATTTCTGAACTGGTTGGCCGCTTAGAAGAAGAAGCGGAAAGCAGTATTGATGACAACAACGATGAGGAAGTGGATGAAAATGCGGCCACTGTCATTCAACTTGTCAACCGCCTTATTTTAGATGCCTATAAAGCACGCGCTTCGGATATTCATATCGAGCCCAGTGCGGGTAATACACCGGCGATGGTTCGCTCACGTATCGACGGATTCTGCAGCCCGGCGTTGCAAATTCCTGCGTCCCATATACGAGCCGTGGTATCGCGAATCAAAGTCATGTCACGCTTGGATATTGCTGAACGGCGTAAACCACAAGACGGTAAGTTGGTGGTCAAGTATCGCAAAAACCCCATTGAATTACGTGTCGCCACCATTCCCACCGTACACGGAGAGAGCGTTGTCATGCGCATCCTCGCCTCCTCTGAAGCGGTACCTATTGATGGCCTCAATTTAAGTGCAAAGAACAGAAAACTTGTTGAACAAGCGGTGGCCTCACCGCATGGTATTTTTTTAGTGGTTGGCCCCACTGGCTCAGGAAAAACCACCACCTTGCACGCTGTATTACGCCACATCAATAAACCTGATCGAAAAATATGGACGGCGGAAGATCCGGTGGAAATCACTCAACCTGGCTTACAGCAAGTCCAGATCAACCCTAAAATCGGTTTTAATTTTGCCACTGCTTTGCGTGCTTTTTTACGCGCCGACCCGGATGTGATCATGATCGGGGAAATGCGTGATGCAGAAACCGCCCAAGCGGGTGTTGAAGCCTCACTGACCGGGCACCTGGTCATTTCTACGCTGCATACCAATTCAGCGCCAGCCACCATCGTTCGCTTACTTGACTTGGGCATTGATCCAATCAGTTTTGCTGATGCTTTTTTAGGCGTGCTCGCACAACGTCTAGTACGTACCTTATGCAAGAGTTGCAAAAAACCCTATCAAGCAAGCCAACAAGAATACCAACACTTGCAACATTATTACGGCGAAGCCTGTTTCGCTGAATTAAACATTGATCCCAATAAGTTAACATTATATAAGGCGGACGGCTGTGAGGAATGCAATGATACCGGTTACCGTGGCCGTACGGGCATTCATGAATTATTATCCGTTACAGATGAAATACGACTATTGATTTATCGAAATGGCACCGCCGCCCAACTCAAAGAATTGGCAGTTCAGCAAGGCATGCACACCCTCATGCAAGATGGCATTGCCAAGCTAATCAAAGGCGATTTTGACCTTGAACAACTGCGACGCGTAGTCGTGGAATAGCACTGTTTCAAATAAAAATGGGGACGCTTTTGTTCCCAGACAGGTGCCTGGGAACGAGAAAGATTGATTCATTTTTATGCAATTCCGCTTATACCATTCATCCACAAAAATATATATGGTAAATACTCGTTAATTGTACTAATGTATTGCATCGAGTTATATTCAGTATAGGGAGTAAAAAATGTTCAAGGCGAAAAAGCACTTCAGAGGCGAAAGCACACGAGTGGTCATTGTTTTTATGTTCGTATTATTTTTCTATTCCAGCCTTGCGGGATTTGTGTTAACGCAAGCCGCCTAAAAAAACCCCCATATAGCTGACTCAATGTCGCTATATGGGGGTTTTTGCTTTATATGTAAGAATAACCTGTCCAATAACCTCTATATTGCTTGACAACATTATTCAAGTGCTTGATAACCAGGCAAACTATCAAAGTTAATGTCGTCAATTTGTTCGGCACTCAAAAATTGCTCAGCATATTTTAAATAAACTTGCTGGTGGATAAAAACATCGAAAATATCCGGGTCAATGTGGTGATCCAATTTCATTTGCCCCATAATTCGTAGCGCTTGAGACAATGTCATGGCTTTTTTATAAGGGCGATCGCCAGCGGTCAATGCTTCAAAAATATCAGCAATTCCCATTAACCGGGCTTGCAATGACATTTGGTTACGCGTCAATCCTCGCGGATAACCTTTGCCATCCATCCGTTCATGATGCCCCCCAGCAATTTCAGGCACGTTCTGTAAATGTTTCGGAAAGGGAAGCGACTCCAACATTTTAATGCTACGCACAATATGATTATTGATCACCGCACGCTCCTCGGGAGTTAAGGTGCCTTTCACAATGCTCAAATGATAAATTTCTTCTTCTGATAACAAGGGATGTTGCTCGTCATTGTACTGCCAATGTTGGCGAGCGATCTGCGCTATTTTCTGTTGCGCTTCAACGGGCATATGCTCACTGCCCAAATTACAATGGTGCAAAAAATCTTGCTGCTCTGTTAAACACGCTATTTTATCTGTAACGACAGAATCAACCTCAAGCGGTTTTCCTTCCAGCCGCCGTAATCTTTCTTTTAAATAACTCATTTCCACATCGCGTTTCATTAACTCAAAACGCAAGTCAACATGTTGCATTCGGTCATAAATTGCTTCTAGCTTGGTGGCTTTATCCACAATATGAACCGGGGTAGTAATCTTGCCACAGTCATGCAGTAACGCGGCAATGCGCAACTCATAAAATTGCGCATCGCTAAATTTTGCAGCCTCCAATGGACCACAATCAACCTCATGGATGGCTTCTGCGATCAACATGGCAATGAGCGGTACCCGACGACAATGCCCACCCGTATAAGGGGATTTCTCGTCAATGGCAGATGCAATGACTTCAATAAATTTTTCTAACAGTCCTTTTACATCTTGTAACAAGAATTGATTGCTTAATGCGACAGCCGCTTGTGAAGCAAGCGACTGCGTCAAACGTTGATCTTCATAACAAAAACCAACGGTTTCGCCGGTAATACGATCACGCGCATTGATTAGCTGCAACACACCAATCACTTCACGCTCATGGTTTAGCATCGGTACCGTAAGAAATGACTTGGATTGATAGCCAGTTTGTTCATCATAGCGCTTGGTCCCGGAAAAATCGAAACCGCTCGCTTGATAAATATCCGGGATATTAACCGTCTCTCCTTTTATCGCGGCAAAGGCAGCCACGGTTTTAATATTCGGCTCACCCTTTTGGTTATACAAGGCAATAGGTTCTAGTGATATTTTTTTTCCAGAGGAACCACCTAAAGCAATATCCAGTGAATCTGTGCGCATAATTTCAAATCGCAATTGCCGCTGCTCATCCATGACATAGAGTGTGCCACCATCGGCATTGGTAATTGATTTTGCACCCAGTAAAATTTTTTCCAGCAAATAGGCGCTATCCCTCTCCGCAGAAAGAGAAATACCAATCGTATTTAATTGTTCAATTCGCTGTATAAATTCTGGAGATATTTGAATCTCTCGTCCCATGACAAACTCGCTAACAGGCTTCTTAAATCGTTTTATTTTATCCAGTCACTCAGAATATCTGAGCCAAAACACGAGATAATCTCATTCATCTAGAAGTATTATCGAGCCAATTTTATATTTATTGAGCCACCCCAACGAGCAAGGACAAATCTATCAACAAAAACGGGTCAAATGGGAAAAAAGCTGACTAAATAGCCAATAAGCCCACCAAATACTCCGCCCCACACTACCAACCAGCCCAAATGCTGCTTTATCATTCGTTGTACGATTTGTTTTACTAATTGCGGGGTTAATTCATCTAAACGTTTATCCACCACCTGCTCAATTTTCTTAATCATATCATCGGTCAATTTATTAGCATCTAAGCTAGCGGCTATGGCGGTTTGGAACGATGTCGTATTTGTCATCTCAGTTAACGTGGTTTTTATCTTATCAATCACCGGTTCTTTTAATGGTGCTAAGGCATCTGCCCCACCTACCATGCTCAACATGCCACCAAATGACGAATTCATGATCGCATCGACTAAATTATTAAATAACTTGTCATAATCCAGCGCATCAATCAGTTGCTCAGGCCGAAAAACCTCGACCAGTACTTGCTCCTCTTCTTCAATGAACCGTTGCATATTTTCTTTGGTAAAAAACTGCTCCATAATCAAGATCTTGATCGCAGACTTAAAGGCTTCAAAACGATTTGGAATAACCCCCGACCCATATAATAACGGAACGCGTTCAAACAGCATGTAAACTGCCAACCAATTGGTCATGGCACCCGATAAGGCGAACACACCAATAGAAAATATTTGCGTTTGATAGGTTGTAGGAAAACATCCAATAATGACTAAGCCCAAAGCCACTAAATTAGTCCCAACACTTTTATTAAACTCAACTGTTTTCAACATAATTCGCTCTAATAAAAATAATGATCATATGCATTAAAAATAATTATGATTACAATATTGCCCATCTGGCACACAAAACATAGCCAGTGAAAAGCCTACTTTTAACATCTCATCAAATCTAGGTTTCAGTAAAATAAAATCTAAAATGCCTCAGGTGATGAATTATTCTCCTTATTGATATAAAATAAATACCATAACAACACAAATTATTAGCCTACACTTCCCATCAGGGCATGTGAAATCTAGGTTATTAACGTCACGCTTTACCATAGTGGACGATTCATACCACAAATAACGCTGACGTTTGAATTTTGTTTTTTTATAGTGTACCGTGAAAATCAAAGCATAATGCTTGAAACCAACATTGGAGAGCCTATCATTTGATCTCACTTGATCCTTGATCCCACAGGGTTTTTTCTTCAGTCGGCCGTACAACCCGTATGAACCGCCTTCAGAAAAAGCCTTGTGAAATCGATTTTCGCCGCGATTGTCAAACGTTAGCCTATCCAATACCGGTTGCAATAATAACAATTTTTTATAGTAGAAACGTGTGAAAAATAACTTACTTATTGCTCACACGTTATTTAGGGTTTAATTGTTGGAGGCAGAATAATGATACGTACAAATTATCTTGGCAGTTTTCTATGCCTAACGCTGTGCATGGGAGCATGGTTGTCTGGCTGCGCATCAAAAGGACAAGAATTAGCGCAAACCGAAACAAAGGCTGAAGAAAAAATTGAACAAACAGTACAAATCGTCGAACCGACATCGCCAGTAACAAGCGACACGCAAACCGCAGAAATCTCCCCTTCCTCAACTCCAGACGTAACAGCAGTGCCTGAATCCCAAGAAGAAAACATTAAGCAAGGCACTTTTACCAGCGTGGTACAAAAAATCGGCGACAATCCATTAACGCTCTACTGGAGTGGCGATCAAACCTATACCTTTTACATTGGTGGGCTCATGGAGGCGAAATACAAACCCGGTGATGGTTTAATGATACGCGAAGACAAGGAAGATACCGGTGTGGTTTGCAATTTCTCAGATGAAGGTAAATTATCACCCGATGCCAGCGCACAAAAACAAAAATGTGGCGACCTGATGTTTGCCCTGGATCAACAACTAACGGATTAGATCCTTTTCCAATCTACATTTCGTACCTCCTGGTTCGAAATGTAGATATCAAAAAAGCGACAGACCATTACCGGGTCTGTCCGCCTTTTTTAAAATCGATGACTTTTTTCAGCGGCGATAAATTAATTTCATCAAACGCTGTCCCCGACCGGGTCTGAAGTATCATTTCAACCAGATCCGCAATATCTTCGGGGGTTACAAAATTACTTTCATCAACCCCTGGCGCAAACGCCAAATCATCAAAAAAATTAGTACGCACCATGCCCGGATTAATCAAACTTACGCGTACCCCGGCACTACCACATTCATCACGTAAGGCTTGAGTAAAACCGCGCAACGCAAATTTACTGGCACAATAAATACTCCCTTTACGGCTTCCTTTTAATGCCGCTTCCGAGCCGACCACAATAATATCACCTCGTCCTTTTCGTTTTAAATAAGGCAATACCGCTTTGACCACAAATGTCTGGCTAACAAAATTGACATTCATAAGATCTTGAATTTGAGCATGAGAAAACTCTTCCAAGGAAGCAAACCGACCTTGTCCTGCACAACACACCAAGCCGTCAAGGTCTGGGTGCTTCGTTACCAGCATTTTCAATTTCTCCACCGTCTGGGTAAGATCAGAAAAATCAATACTCTCATGAATAAATTCCGGGTAGCCTGCTGGAAAATCACTAAAATCGCGCGCCACTCCCAATACCCGATGACCGCCCATCAACAAGCGGATGGCAATAGACTGACCAATCCCAGAACTGGCCCCAGTCACTAAAAAGTTTCGTTTGATCATGGTCACTGCCCATCATACTGACAAGGAAAAAAATTTTCTTGCGGAATATAGTTTAAAATTTGTTGCTGACAAAAAGTTAACAATGCTTGCTCCAGCTCGACCTCATAAGCCACCATCCCAGCCTTGCTTTGCAACGGTCCGGCAAACAATTTTTCATACGGATAGAGTTTTACAACGTTACGAAAATAACCCTCTGGCAAACGAAACGGACCTAAACTCACCGAATGCAAACTATCGAGCTTGACCTGTTGAAAAACCGTGGCAAAAAACGATTGATAAACCTCCGAAAAATTCTCGTGATATATCAAGGGGTCGAACCGCAACCCAATATTCCAACCCTGTGCTTGCAACTTAGCTAACGATTCCAAACGACGCTGTAGTGGTGGCGCTTTATGTTCCAGTGCCTGGGCAATCGGCTCAGGCGATAAGCTATAGGCGACAACACAGTTTTCAATCGGTGGCTGTTCTAATAGTTTGCGGATTTGAGTGCTCTTGGTACGCAACTCTAACCAAGCTTGGGGATGTTTGCGAAACACCGGCATAAAAAAATCTAAAAATTGAGTCACCGGCTCCAGTGCTAAACTATCACAATCATAACCTGAAAAATAATAACTGTCTGTCTCCGGCGTTTGCTGGCAATGGGCAATAATATCCTCGACATAGTCTTCATAGTTAACAAACAAAACATAATGCGCAGAACGGTACATACCTTGTAAAAAACAATATCGGCAGTCGTACAAACAATTAAGCATATGGGAAAAATAAAAATTACGTGTCCCGCCAATGCCATAACCATCTGGTGCCGGTAACACAAATTTTTTATGTTTTTTCGCCAAAATTAACGCCGGTTGTTGTTTTTGTAAACGGAAGTTTTGTGCTTTTTTATTAAAGACCTCTCCATAGCGAAAACAACTAATCCGTTCCGCGTTAGGAAACCGCTCACAGATGTTTATCACCCGTGGGTGATCCTTAATTTCCTCTTCAATGTAAATACTATCGATCATCGCGTTTATAACAATCCAGGAAGATTTTTTAATTTTTGTTCTAAATGGCGCATGACCTCAGATGCACTTTTAACAGCATGATCAGATAAAGCATCACGCACTGAGCTGGTGGGAAAAAAAGCTTGCCAACGTTGTAATATACGCACTAACTGTTTGCGTTGGTAATGACTGAATTTCCATTGAGTCAATAACACAGCTAACTCTTGAGGCATTTGCTCGCTTTCAGCCAATTGTTGCTGCACCGCCAATAACTGCTGGATCAATTCATCAATCTGCGGCAAACTGTCGTTTATCAATGAAGCCACAAAATTTTTATCGATTTGCTCTGCGGTATGGTCTTTATTATCCGAAACGACCTTAAAACAATGTACCAATTCAGCAGGACTAAAACGCGTCGCTGTTAAAAAATACCCAGACGCTTCCATGTCATAATACACGATCGGTTGATATTCATGGCACGGGCTATCCCTGGTTTCCAACAGCCCAGTGCGACCGGCATAAGAAAAAACCCGTACCGGATACATCGACGTAGCGATAGCTTTATCAACGATCTTATTGATTAATACCGTTGCACCCAGTGGCGCATCATAATGACCCGCAATCCCTACATTCAGGTTCGCAGTATGAGCTGGCAAATCAAACCGACCATAGACATAGGCCACCGCCGCCACCATTGACTGTTTGCCTAAGCCAGTCACCACCACACGTAATTGACCCTTTTCATACACCTGAAAAGGATGATGCAGAATGTTTCTTAGCCCATAAGACGCAATGATTGGTTTTGCTTCACAAGGAAGCGCACAAAATAGCTGCAACATATTTAATTTAAATATTGATTGATCATTTGGGTATAACGTTTCACTTCTTGCTGCTTATCACGCTTTTGCGCACCTTTTATGTAAATTTTCGCTTTTTTAATTAACATATTACGGGCTAGTGCCAACTGCTCAGTCGTCAGCTCAGTTCGTTCCATCAGCTTCTGCAAGGCTTGCATTCGAAAACGGTCCATCCCCCAATACTGTTGTGATAATTGATCCGCGTGTCCCCCATACTTTACAATTAAAGGCGTTTCAATATAAAGCACCGGAAACTTAGCACAAATTCTGAGCCATAAATCATAATCTTCACAAGCGGGTAATAAAGGGTCAAACTGACCAACTTGCTCAAACACTGTATAATGAATCATCACCGACGAAGGTGAAACGACACACAAAGGCAAACATTTTTCAAAAATCCAACCGCCGCTCTTTGCATGTTTTTTCATCGCATTGACACGCACCCCGTTGCGAATCCAAATCTCTTCACTGTGACAAATCAAAAACTGACTATTGGCCAATAGCGCCTTTTGCTGTTGTTCCAGCTTATTTGGCAACCATTCATCATCAGAATCCAATAAAGCGATCCATTCACTCCTCGCTGCTTTGATGCCTTCATTGCGAGCCTGACTAACACCTGTATTTTGCTGAACAATCAACTCAACGGTAGGAAATTCACGGCTCACCATGGCAGCGCTATTATCGCTGGAACCATCATCAATGACAATCACTTGGTCGGCAACTAGGCGTTGTACGAAAACTGATGATAATGCACGCTTTAACAATGGATTTCGATTATATGTTGGAATAATGACACTAATGCTATTTTTTTTTCTTTCACTCAAACCCATGATATCCTTTAGCGATTAAAATCCTTGACCGCCCCTCACAACATGTTACCGCAATATAAAAACAAAGTCGTGCAAGACCTCAGTTGGTGTATCAGCAGCCCAGGATTGTTAACGCAAAGCTTGGCAAAACTCAAACCCAGCATCGTATCCGATTCATGGTGTCTTGATCAACATCAACAACTTCACGACTGGCTGTCCGAACTGGACCAAAATCCGCAACCACCGATCACCTGGTTGACTCGCAAGAAGCCCTACCCCTTAGGAGTTTATTTTGAATTATTAATCGAATTTTGGTTACGTCATGCCACCAATATTCGATGGATTGACAGCCGAATTCAAATATACCGTGGACAACAAACCTTGGGAGAGCTGGATTTTTTATTCGAACAAGCAGATCAACTCACCCACTGGGAAGTCGCTGTTAAATTTTACCTGCAATATTTAACGGATCAAGGTGAGGTACGTTGGTATGGCCCTAATGCCAAGGACCGATTAGACCTTAAGGTATCTCATCTTTTGAATCACCAACTGACGATCAGTCGCACGCCAGAGGCTTGTCCTCTTTTCAAACAATACCCAACACTCCCTCTCGACAAAATTTTATTAAAAGGATATTTATTTTATTCCAATGACCAAGCGATCAGCCCAACGGCCATCGACCCGAGTGCTAAGTTAATTTCCGAACACCACCTGAAAGGCTGGTGGACCTATGAAAACCAACGAACCCTGCCAGCCAATCACATGGAATGTTTATGGCTGCGACTAACAAAACCTGATTGGTTAAGCCAAGTATCTCAAATGACCGAACCAGAAAATATAATGGATTTAGATCAATTACAGCATTATTTAGATCAACATTTTTCGGCATCCAAACAAGCCGTCCTTATTGCACAAGTACAACAATGCCCACAAAGAGGATGGCTAGAGCTATCTCGTGGTTTTGTGGTTGCCAAGATATGGCCCAAATAAATAGTAAATTTTCCCGCTCATATTCGTTATAATCGAAGAAGTTGTAATTTTAGCCTTAGTCACCATTCAAACCATACTAATAAAACCAATAAAAAAACACCATTTTGCCTACAACCTGGGAGGGGATATCAATGTTTTATGGACATTTATTTTTAATCATTGCGGGTTTATTATTAGCCAGCTGCCAAGTCTCAGAAAGCGCCTCACTGAGCAACTCAAATCCTGCGGATAAAGTATTCGCCGCTGACATTGATGATGGCGATGATATCGCTAACAATCCAAACCTAACCAACAATGCCGATTGCCCGGTTGGCTTGGTTTCGGATATCCCGCTGGACGAAGAATTTGGTGTCGGTGCCTCCGAGATCACCCGCTGCCTTGACCAACAAACCAACATTAAAGTGGTTTATCAGATCAATCTGGCCTGCAAAAATGCTGACTGCAGCAAACCCTATGCAACCGGCAATATTATCAATGCGATCAATGATTACGAAGTCACTCATGGTCTGCAAGCGAGAATCAACTATGAAGTTGTCGCCATTGTTCATAGCAAAGGTTACCCACTGGTATTGGATAACAGTTCAGCTAACCCACATCCAGATGAAAACCCATTCCAAGAACAAGTGCAAAGCTTATTGGATCAAGGTGTCAAAGTATATTTCTGTCAAAATACCGCAAGAAAAAATAGTGTTATGATTGATCAAATGATTCCCGGCATTGAATTTGTCACCGCTGGCGTCACCGCACTTGCCGATTATCAATTACGCGGTTACGCCATGGTGCAGCCTTAGGAATGGGAGATATGTTTGAATAAAATTGAAATCATAAAAGCTGATATTACAAGCTTGCAGGTCGACGCCATTGTCAACGCAGCCAACAATAGCTTACTTGGCGGAGGGGGTGTCGATGGTGCCATTCATCGTGCGGCGGGTTCGCAACTGTTCGCAGCCTGCCGTACATTAAATGGCTGCTCCACCGGGGAGGCCAAATTGACTGAGGGTTACCGCTTACCCTGCCGATATGTCATTCACACGGTAGGTCCTGTCTGGCAAGGCGGTAATCAGCACGAAGCTGAGTTACTGGCCGCGTGTTACCAAAACTCGCTCAAACTCGCCGATCAATATCAATTAACCAGCATTGCTTTCCCAGCCATCAGCTGTGGCGTCTATGGTTATCCCATTGAACAAACAACCACCATTGCTTACCAGGAAGCGACACAGTGGCTCAAGGGAGAAACCACAATCCAAACCCTGTTCTTCGTTGCTTTTAGTGAGACCATGCAACAAGCCTATCAAGTGGCTCGACAAGGTATTACCCACTAAAAAAAGGAGTAACTTTATACAATATGTACAAAGTTACTCCTTCAAAGTTACACTCCACGTCTTTGGATGGGTGTTAGAACATAGCGGTGACGGAAACCGCACCAGATAAATCTTGCTTCATTTGCACACCATTGAAATCCTGCATAAATGGCGTAGTTATTTCCAAACCTAAGGTGACAGGCCCCAGAAATGTACTTGCCCCTAGAGTCGCCAAGGCTAATTCACCGCCAGAGTTTGTCGGATCGGCTGTAGGTGTGGATTTCATGCTCATGCCGTCTGGCATTGTCATCATTTTCTTGATTTTAGGATCAGCCCCATGAATCGCTCCCCATTTTTTATACGATAATTCGCCAAAAACACTAAACCGACCCAATGGCCGCCGAATCCAAGCCACTGCTTCCGCCTGATGCCCTAATCGATAATCGTTATCATTTTCATCAGTACGATAAGTCAACTTAAACTGACTTCCCCAGTTCCAGTCATACATGCCATCTAAATAGGTCATTGCTGAGATGACATCATAGCTGCCTGAACCCAATTGCATGGCATAAGGCAATTGACTATTGCGCCTTCCCATAACCGTGCCTTTCTCATCAATACTGCCAGTAGGAATGCCTACCCCTAGACTCGCGGCCAAATGATCATCGGCAAACTTGTAACTCAAGCTCGCTTGCGTATCACCCTGCCCTTCGCTTTTCATTTTCATGGTGCCGCCTTGATTATTCTCCATGTTCATTTCATTGCGGAGATAATTCACCATCACCATGCCACTTAACCGCGAAGTAAAGTTATACATCGGCATTAACATCAGCATATCCATGGTCATGTCAGTGGGGGCCATCATATAGCCTAAACCACCATCACCATGATCATCGTCATCACCCTCCATGTGATTCATGGTTTCTCTTGCTGTCATCTTATGATTCATATGGTCTTGGTTTTCATTTCCCATATTCTTACTAGAAGTTGCCTTAGCCAGACTGACATCGTTAGTACCATGACGCAGACCATCCATCTTCATGTGCATGGCTTTCAATTCAAACATCCATGTGCCAGCACTATGGCTGTGTTCCATATGACTGGGCTCCATTGCCCAAACCGTACTTAAACTGATCAAACCACAAACTAAAAACAGCCCTACTTGTTTTTGAAAATGCTTCATTCTTCGCATCTTGTTATTATCCTTCTCAACTTACCTACGCACATTGTTATTATTTTGTATTGCGCAGATATGAAATTTTTCACCCGAAACCAATGTAAGTAATTGTTTCCCCAAAGACATTATTTATTATTAATCGCATACATTAAGATGATCCACTGACATCTTAATTACGGTACAGACATATATTTGCCTCATTGCCCGTTTCATAGATGCGAATCCTTAACATAATGCAAATTAAACACCAAAATTTTTAACACGTTAAAAATCAATAAGTTAAGTATAATCTCGAGTGATAAATTACATAAAAAACCAATAGATGAAGGTGATATCCCTCAGTAAAATGAGCCATATCACATACTCTATTGGCTCATATCTCATGAGCGCGACAAGGCTTGCCCGATATCAACGAACAGTTCATGATGGATACGCACAATGGCGAAAATCACCAAACTCACTCAAGGTCGGCTAAAAGTAACTAGTTCACTACGATATACAACAGACAAAGACATGAAAAACAAAGATATACAGAAAATTTCAAATCATACAGAAATTAATAAATTTCTGGAAAAAGTGGCAACCATGCCGATCGCAAACCGATCAAATGATCGAGGCAGACTCATTTTTGCTTTAGATGCCACCGCCAGCCGCGCCGCTACCTGGGATATGGCTGCTCATATTCAGGCCGATATGTTTCAAACAGTGGCACAACTAGGTGGCCTGGATATACAACTGGTCTACTATCACGGCTATCAACAATTTAACAGCACCGCCTGGATCGCCAATTCTCAACAATTATTAAACGTCATGAACCAAGTCCAATGCCTGGCGGGTATCACACAGATCACCAAGGTGTTAAAACATAGCCTATCGGAAACCAAACAAAAAAAAGTGCAAGCCCTGGTATTTATTGGTGATTGTATTGAAGAAAGCCCTGAATTGTTATATCAACTGGCGGGGCAATTGGCGATTTTCAACGTTCCCGTTTTTATGTTCCAAGAAGGTGATGATTTACTGACAACCCAAGTTTTCCAAAAAATAGCCAGTATAACCAAGGGAGCTTATTGTCACTTTGATCAGGGGAGCGCCGAACAACTCAAAGAGATCCTAGAGGCCGTCGCCAGCTATGTGGCAGGCGGCAAAAAAGCATTGCAGCAATACAGCAAAACCCGTGGCGCATTATCCCAAAAAATCACCAGACAATTACTCCGATAAAAAAGGCACTTCCGCAATACGCCTTAAGTCATATAGTTGTATTATGTCCCTGCTATTCGAGGTCAAACCCAAACGTGCCAAGCAAATTATTATTTCTGATCGGTATTCTTGCTGTTTTATATCTTGCAATCCAATGGTTTATTAATACTCCACCTCACCAAGTTGCCCAAATATTACGCCGCAGCGCAATTTATTTAGTCATTGCTTTATTGCTTTTTCTCATCGTTACCGGTCGTCTACACTGGTTAATCGCTCTCATTGGCGGCTTATTGCCTATGGCACGCAAACTGTTGCCTTGGCTTCGAACCTTTGCCACATTCAAACATTTATTCCAGCAATATCAGCAAAAACCTTGGCAACAATCCAAATCTTACACCCATTCTGGCGCATCCTCACCACCGCCCACTTCCGAAGTCAAAAGTGCTTACCTGCACATGACCCTGGATCACGAAACCGGCCTGCTAACAGGTAAAGTGCTGCAAGGCCAATATCAAGGACGTTCTTTAGCCGATATATCTCTGCCCAATCTACAAGCCTTTTTCACTGAATTGCAAAACATCGACCAAGATTCTGCGGCACTATTAGCCTCTTATTTGACTCAAACTTATGGCGATCAATGGCAACAAACGGCTCAAGACCATCATCAATCTGAGGTAAATAGCAGCGGTACCATGAGTCCGGAACAAGCCTATGAAATCCTTGGATTACAACCCGGTGCAGACGAAGCCCAAATTAAACAGGCGCACCATCGATTGATGCAAAAAATTCACCCAGATCGCGGCGGCTCATCCTATCTTGCCGCACAAATTAACTTAGCAAAGGATTTATTACTCAAATCAAAAAGGCCAAACCATTGAATAATAATAACTCACAACTCGAAGCAATTTTGCGCCATGAAATCCCTCTCACCGAATTTATGGGCATTGAAGTTTTTAAATATAATGGGAAAACTCTCAGTCTCAGGGCACCTCTGGCACCTAACATCAATCATAAATCCACTGCATTTGGCGGCAGTTTATACTCGCTAGCGGTGTTAGCGGGATGGGGGTTTTTGTATTTAAAATTTCAAGAAAAGGACCTGGCCAGCACGATTGTCATCCATAATAGCCATATTTCCTATGACAGACCTGTTTCAGGAGAGATTGTTGCCACTTGCATGGCACCGGAAGACAAGGAACTGGAAAAATTTTTCACCATTTATGAGCGCAAAGGAAAAGCCAGAATCAGCCTACATTCCATCATCATGCATGATATGCAAACCGCTGTTACGTTTACCGGTAATTATGTGGCTCACCGATGACCCAATACGCCTAATTTTGCTTAACCAACCATCATTCATCGTGTTGTCTCGTCTCCCGGATTGTTAAACCTGTCACGGTTTGCTGTCGATACCTTGTCAACCAATATATAATCTTTTTTCCCACAACAAGCACTGGTGAATTAGGCACAGCAAACCATGAATCCTTTAATAACAATTTTAAAAACAATGCTTTTGTCCGTTCTTTTACTGTCCATCAGCCTTCCATGTTATGCAGATGAGTCCCTGGTGATCGAAGGTACCGGAGATAGCCAGGGCGTATTGCGCTTACTCGCAAAAAAGTTTAATACCACACAATCTAAAATTATCGCAGAAATACCTGACAGCATAGGCTCCGGCGGCGGCATCCATGCCGTTGCCCAAGGCAAGGCATTATTAGGGCGTACCGCCCGCTCATTAAAACAAAAAGAACGGAAATTAGGCCTATCGCAATTTCGTTTTGCATTATCCCCTATTGTATTTGTGGTTCATCCGTCCGTGAGCCATGTCGACAATTTATCAACAGAACAAGTGCTGAGTATTTTCTCTGGAGAATATCGTAACTGGCAACAACTCGGTGGCTCCAATAACAAATTATACGCAGTGGATCGTGAAGCGGGTGATTCATCTCGAAAAATTCTAGAAAAAAAATTCACTGGATTTGCCGAAATTAAATCCAAAGCGAAAATATTTTATAACACACCCGCTGCCGCAGAAGCCATTGCCAAACACAAATTTACCATTGGCTATTTACCCATGAGTGTTGCCAAACAACATGGCTTAAAGATTTTATCCATTGACCACATATATCCTAACGAAAAAAATATACAAGCAGGACAGTATCCCTATACCACCGCTTTTTACTTCGTCGCTAAGGGTGATCTGCCACCACCAGCTAACCGTTTCATGGAATTCATTCGCTCGGAAACTGGGCAACAAATTATTTCCAAGTTGGGTATTGTGCCAGCCTTTTAAATTAACCCAAACAATCATAATTTCACATCTCAAAGCAGAATGCATAAAACCTATCTCTCAACAAGAGGACTCATAATCCCCATCGCCATTGCTGTGACCATGACAATTGCTATCGGGGTTACCACCTACCTGGTGTTAGCTGCTCAAATCGAACAAAATCAACAACAAATGCTCAAGACCACATCGGTCTCTATTGCCACTTTAACCAAAAGCTTTCTGGACAACGTTACCAGTCATTTAGAAAAAATTGCGCAAAGCAAAGCCGTTGAAAAATATCATCAGTCGCATAACAAAGAAGCGCTGTTGGAATACCTTGAAAAACTTTCGCTGGACTTTGACAGTATCTCTTACATCAACGAACAAGGCGTCACCGAAATCCAGGTAGCCTATCAAGAAAATCCCAGCGAGATTGACAAACCACTGGACAGTGCCTCACTGACCAAAAGACTAGCAACCTCAAATGAAATTACCATCGGTAATCCTCATTACGATCCCACCCAAACCCGTTGGTTATTGGATTTTTATTATCATCATGTCAGTTATTTTGATGAATCGTTAGGCATTCTGCGGGCAACGGTTTCTTTATCATTCTTAAATGAGACATTGATCCCCGTACAACTGGGGCAAGATGGCATCATTGTTGTCAGCACCACCGATGATCTAATTGTTTACAACAATCAACAACAACACTTAGGCAGCAAACTGTCCTCAGTCATAAATCGCAACAATAAGCCCTCCCAAGAAAACCAAACCCATTTAGGGCGTATGGATTTTTTATCCTGTGATTGTTTTGTGAATGCTCACTCGCTGCCTGAGTACCATTGGCAAATATTTACTGCACTGCCGGAACAAGAATACTTTAAATCCATCAATAAGCTGTCTTTGATTCTCTCTCTGGGTGGCATATTGTTTGTAGCAAGCACCATTTTGTTACTCTACTACGCTAAAGCCGCCCAACGTATCAAACGGGAAAAGGATATTTCCGAAGCCTCTAATCAAATGAAAAGCGAATTTCTCGCTAACATGAGTCACGAACTCCGCACACCTCTCAATGCTATTATTGGTTATAGTGAACTGGTCAGTGAAGAACTTGAGGAGTTGGATTATGATCAATGTAATGAAGATATGCAACGCATTATCAGTTCTGCCAAACACCTGTTAGCGTTGATCAATAAAGTACTGGATTTAGCCAAAATTGAAGCGGGCCAGGCAGATCTGCACCTAGAAAGCATTCATATCAGAACCCTGGTTGAAGAAGTTATCGACACCATCCGCCCGATGGCAAACAATGCCAATAATCAATTATTGAGCAATTATTCAGAAGATGTCGACACCATGACAACTGATTTAATTAAATTACGTCAGATTTTACTGAATGTTGCCAGCAATGCGAATAAATTTACTGAAAATGGTTCAATTTGTCTCACTGTCACTGCTGAAATGAATCAATCTCAACAATGGATCATATTCAGCATCATCGACACCGGCATTGGTATTCCTCTTGAAAAACAAGCTCAAGTTTTTCAAGAATTTAAACAAGCAGACTCATCAACTACGCGCAAGTATGGCGGCACCGGACTAGGTTTATCCATCACTCAACGTTTTTGTGAAATGCTCGGCGGCGCCATCCATTTAAACTCAGAGCCAAACAAAGGCACTACCATGATCATTCGGCTTCCTGCTTCACTGGAGATTGAGCAACAAAAAGCAGACTAAGGATTTCAAGCTTGAATTATCTGTTATCTTGTATGCAACGGAAAATAACAGGCGACTTTATGTCCATTTTCTTGTTCAATTAAGCTAATTTTTTTTTCACTTGCCAAACATACAGCGGGTTGCCCTTGCTGTTGATAAACAGGGCAACGATAAACAAACGGACAATTCCGTGATTCACGAGTAACATCCATATCAATAGTCTCTTGCGAATTCATCTCGGTAAAATCCGCTGAAAGTTGCTGATTGCCGCCACCTAATGATGACCACAACATCGCAGTGTAAGGATGTTTCGGTGTCTGTGATATTTGTTCTGCCGTTCCCAATTCAACGATTTGACCTTGATACATCACTGCAACATCATGACTAATTAATTCGACTAGGGATAAGTCGTGGGAAATAAACACATAGGTCAGTCCCAGACTATCTTGCAAATCCTTCAATAAATTAATGACTTGCGCTTGAATAGAAACATCCAGCGCACTGGTAGGCTCATCAGCGATAATCAGTTTCGGTTCGACCGCTAATACTCGGGCAATACCCACTCGGCGTTTTTCACCGCCGGATAGCTCAAATGGAAACTGATTGAGTTTATCTTTGTTTAAATTCACTAACTCAAGCAATTCCAGCATACGGTGCTCAACCTGTTTACTGGTTAGCCCGGACTGATGCACTTTAATCGCTTCTTTTAATAAATATTTAATACGCAACTTGGGGTTCAATGCGGCATCAAGATCTTGAAAAATCATCTGCATGTGACGACGCAATGGTCGCAACTGTCGGCGAGTCATCCGATTGACCTCATGATCCTCATAAAAGATACGTCCATGATCAATCGTCAATAATCCCAATATCGCTTTGCCAAGGGTCGTTTTACCACAACCCGATTCACCAACAATGCCCAGTGTTTTCCCCTCTTTAACAGAAAAATTAACATGCTCCAGCACACGGGAAATATCCTGCTTACCCAACAAGGTATTGAGTGTCCCCATGCCTTGCGAAAAACTCTTGCTGACATTTTCCACTTTGAGTAACACTTTTGTCATGAGGCACATCCTTCATCCTGACGGCTTCTGTTATTGTGATATAACCAGCAACGTACTTTGTGGTCAGGGACAATAGAAATTAAATCCGGTTGTTGTGACTGACACAACTCAGAAATTTCTGGCGTCTTAAATGTGCAACGCTCATAGAATCGGCAGCCCATGGGGGTATTCAGTGTATCAAGTACATCACCAGGAATGACTTTTAAATGGCCTTTTGCCTTAACTGAAGAATCATTAGGCATGGACAATAACAAACCGCGCGTATATGGATGTTGAATCTCTGTATTTTTACATAGTATTTGATCACAAGGGCCGGATTCAACCACCGTCCCCCCATACATAACAACCACCTGATCTGCTAAACGCGAAATAACATTGATATCATGACTGACCACGATGGAGGTGGTTTTATATTGTTGTCTAAGCCCTGCCAATAATTCAACAATCTTTGACTGTATCGTGGCATCTAACCCGGTGGTTGGTTCGTCCGCAATCAATAACGAAGGTTCAGCACTTAACGCCATAGCAATCATGGCACGCTGACTCATACCACCCGACATCATCTCAGCCATTTTATGAAAATTACGAAGCGGATCTTTGATTTGAACTTTATCCAACCAATCCAGGGCTTTTTCTCGCGCTTGCTTTTTATCTTTAATACTAGTATGTAACCGAATCGCCTCAACAATTTGTTCGCCCACAGACATAAACGGGTTAAACGTAGCTTTCGGATTCTGAAAGATCATGGCAATTTCTTTCCCTCGAACTGGTTTTAAAATGCGCTCCACCGCTTTTTGCCAGGCTTTTTCGTTTTTATCCACCCGACTCACAAGATTCTTCGTATAAGTTATTTGGGTAAATTTATCCATCTCAGGCAATAGATTAATCCATTGTTCACCTTGCTTGAACATCGCTTTGCCGCTAATCACACCGGGGCCAGTGCTTAATAACCCCATGATCGATAGCATAGAAATACTTTTACCACTACCGCTTTCACCGACAATGCCTAATGTCTGACTTTCTGGCACCGAAAAATCCACCCCATCCACCGCACGCATAAAAGCTCTAGCTTGGTTTGAATAAAAAAACGTGCGCAGATTGGTGACTCGCAATTTCTCCCCATGAGCAATCATTATCGGCGCTTTCCTTCGAGTATATTATTCAATCCGTCCCCTAACAAATGAAATCCAAGTACCGTAAATAGAATCGCTAACGCCGGTGCGGTAGATGACCAGATATCACCATTCATTAAATAATTAGCGCCAGCTTGCACCATATTACCCCAAGACGGCGTCGGCTCTTGCACACCAAAACCAAGATAACTCAAGCTGGCCTCGAGCATCACCGCTTCTGCCATAATTAGGGTGGCTTGAATGATGATAATTGCCCGACAATTACACCAAAGGATATGTTTAAAAATAATCGTTGTTGCAGGTAAACCCAAAGCCACCGAACTTTCCACAAAATTCCTTTTTTGCAATAAAATAATCTTATCCTTGATTAAGGAGGCCACTAAAGGTGAACAAGTAATACCTAACACCAACATCACCAAATAAATATCTGGCTTAAATGCAGCAACCACTAATAAAATTAAAACCAATCGTGGCATGGAATCTAAGATGTTATGTAGGTAGCTGACAAAATACTCCGCATACCCTTTAAAATAGCCTGACAATACACCAAATAATGTGCCAAGCGTAAGCGCAATGCCTACCGCAAACATGCCGGGCAAAAAATAAGCCTGGATACCAATAATAAGCCGGGAAAGTATATCCCTTCCCATAAAGTCAGTACCCAACAGATAACCTTCCGTGCCAGGGGGTGCCATCATATTTTCCAAATCCATCTCTTCCGGAAAATAAGGCAACCAATCCAATACACCTAATAAATAAGAAATTAATACCGCGATAACAATCAACAAGCCATAAGCCACATAAAACATATCCATCGTTGAATATCGATGCCAAAAACTGACATTTGTTTTATGAGTTAGCAATAGTTGACTTTGTTTATACGTTGCTTTCAATGTCCTATACCTGTCACTATTTACGATTTATTTGGTGTGGCGGAATGGCAAGCATAAATATCATACGCTGCAACAAAAACGCCAATCGAACCAATATCGCGGCTGCCAGTGTTATCCCCATAATGACGGGAAAGTCGCGATCTTGTGCTGCTTGCCAAGCCATGCGCCCTAAACCCGGTCGATTAAAAATCTGCTCCACAATAATGGCGCCACCCAAAATAAATGGCACTTTATTGGTTAACACAATAGTGATCGGCATCAATAAGCCTTCGATAAACGCATGTCGCCAAATCGAAGCCCCTTTCGCCTTCGCGGTACGGATATAGTCTTCATTTAAGACTCGTGTTAATTCTTCTCGTATATAACGCACCATTTCACTTATTGCACCACTGGCAATCCCTAATACCAATACTGGCAAGAGAATGATTATCGTCTCATTAGTTTTACTCGCGGCAAACCCCAATTGTATCGGAAATACACCAAAATATTCCGTAGAAATATAAATCACTATATAACCCAACCAAAATAATGGGATGGCTGATAATACATAAGCAATGATTGTTAATGGCCAAACAAAAAAACTTGAGGTTTTTAACGCGGAAAATATAGCAATAGGTAGGGATATCAGCAAAGCAACCAACAAACTGCCAATGGTCAAGAATAAAGTATTGCTGCCTAAAAGCAAAATCTCGTCTAATACCGGTTTACCAGTACGCAACGAAGTACCCAGGTTTCCTTGCAATACATTGACCAGCCAACTGAAAAATTGACCGGAGATTGAAGAAGGTAAGCCTAGTGCATTGACGACATTTTCTCGAGCGGAAACATCCGTCAATTGTCCGGATAATAAATGACTAAAAGGATCACCAGGAGAAAAATATAAAATATTAAAGATGACAATACTAACGCCAAATAACAGCATTAGGCTAAAAAAAATTTCCTTAAATAAGACCAGCAAGATGCGCCTAATTGTCAACATTTCCAGTTGGACATCTCATTAAGGTTAGCAATGCCGTTGATTAACGGCACACATTCGATTGCTAATTCCGCTCATCAGGTGTGAGAAACCACTTGTTTGAGTAAGAAAAAAACTTATAGGGATGAATCGCCACTCGGCGCAATTTTTTATTGTATGCAGCATAATTGGTCAATGTCCATAAAAAAGTATACGGTGCTTCCTCGGCAAGTTCTCTATGCAAACGACGGTTTATGGTGCGCCGCTTTTCATGATCTAATGTTAGTTTTGCTTCTGTAATCAAGCGATCAATATGGGCGTTTGAATAACCACCAAAATTATTTTTCCAAGGCCCTATTTCTCCAGAATGAAATAATGAAGAAATATCTGCTGAATCATCAAATACCCACTGTGCGAACATAATATCAAAGTCTTGCCGTAAAAAGATGGCTTCTTTCCAGGCCTGCCATTCGAGGAATTGTACATTTATTTTCACACCAATGCGTCGCAAATACCCTTTGAAAGCCAATACCACACGTTTTAAAGCTTCATTTTCCTTAGCAATAGGCACTTTTAAATTTAGCGAGAGCTCTTTTCCATATTTTTCTAAAATTCGCCTGGAGTTCATTTGGAACCCAGCTTCGCTCAACAATTCTCTCGCTTGACGCTGATCAAAAGGTAACGGTTTTACGTCCAAATTGTATGCCCAACTTCCTGGCGCAAAAGGCCCGGAGATCAAGGTACCCTGATCGTTAAAAAACGACTTTAACATCTCTTTTCGATTAATAGCCAAAGCAAAAGCCTTTCTGACGCGTTTATCACTCAGCAATGGATTTCTCAAGTTATAACCAAAAAACGCATAAGATAGTGCATTATAGGGCTTAAGTACGATGCGCTTATCCCCTTGCAGCTCAGGAATATGGCGCGGATTCACTTGCACCACCATATCGATGGTATTAAACGCCAATGCCTGATTCATCACATTTTGATCAGCAAATGGTAACGCAACAAAATTATCAATATACGGACGTCCACCAAAATACTTATCGTTGGCTTGAAAAATAACTTCATTAGCTGCCGTAATTTTTTTAATATAATAAGGTCCAGTACCAACCGGATGCTGTACAAATGGATCATCCCGAGTTAAATATTCTGGGTTACGTAACGCATGTCTAGGAATAATTTTAAACGTAAATTTTGCCAAACCATTTAACACCGGCCGTTTTAAATAAAATGTGACTTTATATTTAGCGATAACTTTAACCTTATCGATAAACTCATATCTTACTTTAAGTGGGGTAATCGTTTTTGGATGCATCATGACATCAAAAGTTGCTTTCACATCATCTGCAGTAAACCGATGAGCAATGCCATCACTCCCTTTATGCCACAACACATCATCTCTTAAGACAAACGTATAAACTTGACCGTTATCGGTAATTTTCCAGCTTTTCGCGAGTTCGGACACAATTTCTTGTTTTTCACTGATGCCAACCAGCCCATTAAATAACAGCTCGGTCATTCGTAGCGTGATCATATCATTCCCGGTAATGGGATCAAATGTCGACGCACGACCATATTCCCCATAATTCAACGCGCCCCCATATCGTTCACTTTCGGTAAACGCAGACACATTTGACCAAGCAAGCAGCACAACCAAAAACAATTGCATTGCTGGACGTCTTTTCCCTATCATACTAAGCCTCTCGCTTTTATAAGCTTTCATTTACCAACTGCATAAAAAGTAGGTATACACAATAACTCAAGCATTTTTTTAAAATATCTTCACATCACCCGCACTACGATGCTCTAACGAATAAATACCCTGTACTGCTTCCTGAATTTGACGTGTAGCTGGAAACTCCTCACTCATCTCAAAAAAAATTTCCAGGTTTTCCGAGTAATACCTATTACCTCGATACGCTTCTGCTAGTCTCACCAACAACATCGGATTATTAGCTTCGATTTTATTTTTATTGCTTTTGTCTCTCGCAGCTTCCAAATAGGTAATCGATTTATCATAATTCACTTGAGTTAAATAATATTGTCCTATCGCAAAGTTTAAATTTTTAGTATTTTTCTCTACATACTCACCTGATAATTTAAGTGCTGTATTTAATATTTTACTGCAATCGGCATTAACATAATCACAGAAAGTCAACGCATCAGCTAACTGATCAGGTCTAACCCTATCATCGCCTGCCAGATCATTCCAAACTTGCATTGCTACGCCTTTTTGACCACTTGCATATAGACCTGCCGCTTGCCGTATGCGTGCTCTATTGGAAAGTTTTTCACTCAATCGATACGAAGCAAGTGCTTTACGCGTTGATTTAGCTTCATTTTGAGTATCTCCTGACAAAAAGTACACTTCGCCTAAATAATAAGAAGCTGTATCATTATGGCCTTTACTGTTGACTTTCTTTAAATAATATTCACTGGCTCGACGAAAAAGATGCGATAAACTATTGGTTAACGGTAAATGGTAAAATTGCAGCTTCTTACTCTCAGAAATTGCTTCTTTATATACAGGCAAACTTAAGTCGACGGCTTCTATCAATGTTAACGCTGTATTTACATCACCTTCATAAGCATAGATATCGATCAAATTGTAATATGCACTCGCGGTTGCTTTCTTCCGATATTTCATTAAGTCTGATTTGATTTCATTTGCCATCTTGATGACATTCACATCTTTGAAACCTGATTTTTTATAGGCCGCGACAAGTTCAGCCCGGACATCCATATCCTGGGTTCGAATGGTCTTCCATATTTTAGTGGCCTGCTGTACTTTATTTTCCAGATATAAGCATAATGCTAAATTCACTTTAGCGATTTTTTTGTATTTAGAAGGCGCTTCGCCTTTACCAATAAATGCCAATAAATATTTTCTCGCTGAAGATAATTCACCCGTTTCGATCAATGCTTTTGCCAAATATAGATTAACGTAAATACTCGGCGATTTAACCCGCTCGGAAACTAAATAATGCAAATAGTCATAATTAGATTTTATTGATGCTTTATAAAGAGCATCATATAATTCAGCATTTTTTAAATAAATCATCCCTAAAGTGAGCAACGATCGATCAGTCATTTGAACTGACGAAGAAACCATTTGCTGCCGCAAATTCTTCGCAGCAGATTGATAGTGATGCTTGTTATAAAGCTCGAGCGCTTCAGTCAAATCTGCCTGAACAGCTTGTGATGCCATTAGAGCAAGCATGGCAATACTGACGAAAACCGCTTTCATCGAATATTTCAACCTTTTATTCATCCATTATTGCCAATTTAGCAATATAAATTTGATCCCACTGATTCACTTGAGCTCGAAAGGCAATTAAACCATCCAAAGAACAACACGTCACATCATGATTTATTCTGGTTCCTGTATTTATTCGGCGCGGCCGCTTAGTTTTTAAATTTGTGTAATAGATTGAGTTGTAATCATCTTTTTCTTTTTTAACAAATAGCAAGCCATTGCTATTTGGCAACCAGGCAAGTCCACTTTCCAAATCAACCACCACATCGTTAGCAACAATATGATTTTTAATATTTTTCTTGTTTATCAAAGGGTATTTTACTTTTTTCCCAACGGCCACATTAACCACGGCAATCGCCCAAGTATTTGGGTCATTAGCTTTATTATAATTGGTATAAAAAGCAATTTTTGTTCCATCGGGTGACCAAGTTGGTCGTAAATCATCATATCGCCAAGAGGTAATCTTAACATTGGTCTTTTTGGGCTTCTGATAATTACCAATCACTTTAATATCATGGCTCTCAGCATTACCGTAATTGGTCGCAATACTCTTACCGTTGGGTGACCACTGAGGATATAAGTAAGACTCCTTACCTCTTGTCAACTGAGCAACCTCCCGAGTATCAAGATCAAGTAAGTAAAGTTGGCCGTTGTCTTTTCTCCCCGAAACAAATACAATACTCCCCCCTTTAGGAGACCAATGGGGCTGACCATCTTTTTCACTATTAACCGTAAGACGCTCGACTGAATCAGAAGCGACATTACCGAGATAAAGATCATAATTTCCTTCGCCACCATTACTCATGAATACATAATTTTTACTGTCGGAAGACCAGCTGATATTAGAGTTGTAGCTCACCGAGTTAGTCACACCAGGCAGCAGCAAATCAAACTCATCTTGCTTCACCAATTTAAAATAAATTGATTGTATTTTTGCACCGCCACTCTTACTCAAGATAATTTCTTTTTTTCCTAATTTACTTCTTTCATAACCAAGGACGTTTCCTGACGGTGACCAATAAGGATTTGAGTTATTGTAACCCGCAACAAACTTGTTCAGCGGCTTAACAAAAACTACATCAATGCCATTTTTTCTTGTCTTTGATGATTGCCCCTGTTGTTTTTTACCACCATCAATCATTCCTGTTTCATTATCCAATGCATCATTTGGCTGATGTTCATCATCTTTATTTAATTTCAAAATTCTTTCAAAACGCTCTGTCAAACTATCCTTGGAAGATAAGTTCAATGCGACCGGGCCATCTTTTTCCATTTCATCTTCCGGAAATTCAGCCAAAAGCGAATCATCAACCTCATCTATATCTCTTATGATTTTTGTTTTCACTTCTTCTGAACTTACTATAAATCGAGATAGATTCGGTATTTCGATATCCAATTGCATTTCTTTCATCAGTTGATTGATTTGACCAATCAGTTTATCACTAAAATGAAGTACATCTTCTTTATAGTGATATGTCAAATTACCTCCAATAAGGAGAATAATCGCAGCAATTACTACTTTAACAGGTGTCACAACGTATATCCCTCCGCGAACCTATTGACTGGCACGCAATTGATCCCAATGATCTTTTGCTGCACTCTTGAGCTTACTGTACTGAGTATTGCTAGCTAGCTTCTCTGGAAAAAAATCGAAATATTCTTGCCATGCACGGTTCGCCTTTGGGAAAATTGAGCTTCTCTGGGTGATTTCAAATAAAACCTGATATGACAACGCCGCATAATAATAGGTATCATGTACCACTTCATCGTATGCATCTGTTGGAAAAAATCTCGCATTTTGTTTTGCTTTATCTAAGCTTTGAACTGCCTTTGCGTAATATTGAACTGCCTGCTTTTTATTTCGCTTCATAAGCGAATCAGCTAACTTATAATAAGCTTGGCCCAAGTTGGTGTAAACCACCGCAAATTGCTTCCATATCAGTTGATCCACTTCTGGAACAGCAATCACATTCTCAAATTCATTCACTGCGGCCTGGTAGTCATTTTTGTACACTAAGTACAGCTGCGCTAAGCGATGTCGTGCTTCAACATAATCCGGATGACCTTCTTTAGTATTTTTATAGGCACTAATAGCTGCTTCAATCGACCCATCATCTTCAGCTAATTCACCGCTTGCTAAGATATCCAATGATAATAACACGCTATTATTTCCAGTTCTGTCAACAATATCTTTTGAAAAATCTAAGGTTGATTCCCAGTCACGATAACCCTTACCTTTAGAAATTCGGATTTTGTGATATCCCTTCTTTACAGAAACACCGGCAATCGGTGTCTGCCCAATTATTTTATTGTCTAAATAAACATAAGCACCGCTGGGGCTACTCTCTACTTTAAATAAGCTATCAGCTTTTAAAGATTCATTCTTAATCGGCGTATCGCTGGATCTATCGCTTTGCTCGGGGGAGACATTTTGCCGTGCGGATTTAATCGAATTATTTTTAGGAGATTTATTCGGTATGTATTCTGGTTGATTTATTTTGGCAATAATTCTACCTAAATCAATTTCAAATCGCTGTTGGTCTTTTACAAAAAAAACGCCCTGCCTCGTTGCTCTATTTGCCACATCCATCGCAATTTTTTTAAACTGCTTAACGATATTTGCTGAGTTTGATGCTTTCTTTGATAAATCCAACGCAACCTGGCCACTCGGTGTTAATACTTTCATATTGATCAAATAGGTATCTTTCAACGCTCGTATATCACCTAAAACAATCATATCCGCATAATTAGTTAAGGAGGTATCTAACCAACCCTGGCTATTCAATCGTTCTTTAGTTAACTTTGTGGTTAATAATATTTCTCTGAGTTTAGAGAAAGGTATTTTTTTGAAAGATCTATTAACAAATAGCTTGTCACTAAATAAATTATGAGCATCCAATACCGCTTGTTTCACTAATTCATCTTTTGAATTAGTGGTAAATGGGAAAACCGCAACACGAAGTCCTTTGTTCGATATTTCTTTAAAATAGCGTGTAATTTGTGCATCATCATCAATGTCTATGACATTTTCCCAGGCCGATGGTGTATAACCTGACGACTCCAAACGCAATCGAACTTGTTTGCGTGTTCTTAATTTAGAGCGATAAACAAATTGCCCTTTTGCATTCGTTTTACCCACATTAATGCCATCGATAAAAACTTCAACACCACGAATACCAGGTCGAGCATTGCTCGCTTCTGATAATGTCGAAATAAGAATCACAGGATGTTTTCGCAAAACAACTTTAATTTCTTCTCCGGGCTGTATTACCTTATTTTTTCGCCAAGAATCATAATGAATTTTTTTGACTGAAAGCTCAACTTTGTGTTTCTTCATTGAATCAAGGGCTACAGATAAAACGCCGCGCGGATTTGTTCTGCCCATAACTTGATTACCAAATTTTATGGTTGCTCCTCGGACTCTTCGATCACCATCAGTCACCGTAAACATAACGGTAGGTCGTGAGTGAAATGCAACTTCAAAAAGAGTCTTCGAGCCACCGACTTCATTGGGCTCGGGTACCACAAAAACGGTTTGCCAGGGTTTTATTTTTATTTTTGCATTGGGTGCAACAACTTGGATATCAATACGCTGCCCGGGTTTCTTTTTTATCGTTTTAGTGAAATTCCCTTTTTCATTAGTAATTCCGTAAACCACCCCATTGACCAATACCTGAGCTTCCGCCACTGGCACATCATCGAGAGTCGCTTGAATTTGTAATTCAACCCCGGAATTGTTACCACAAGCGTACATAAGCGATAACACAGTTAGATAAAGAAAAAACCGAAACACCAATGAAAACTGTTTAATCGCGCCAGTCAATTTTTTTTTGTTTAGCTGTTTCATTGTTTCAATTAAATCGCCTGACCAAAGCCGTTAAACAAATTTGTTATATTTTTAACGTATGTCTCACATCAATGGAGGTTGAATACTCACATCACCTGGGTTAATAATTTTGTCTCGATCAGATGTGTTTGAACGAATCGTTCGAGTCGGCGCATTGGGTATCCTGACCAATTCCAATTTAATGTCAGGTGATGAAAAGCTATTCACTTCGACAGTTTTGGTTGCCGTCTGATACCCTTTATAGCCAACTTCTATTTTGTAGGTGCCAACAGGCAATTCGCCCTCTTTGCTACGAAATTCTCCTTTGTAGTTAGTCGTCAATGTGTATGAGGCATCTTCTAAAGCAGAACTAGTATTAATCACATTGATAATAATCCCTTCCAGCTCTTCATTCGACACCACTTTCATATCATCTTGCATCAAGGTAATAGAACCCTTAATACTAGTGGCGCAACCTGATAAAACAAACAACAATAACATGAGTATTACAACGTAAATTTTGCTCGTATCCATTTTTAGCACTTCCTCAACCTTTGTTATTTTCTTAGCGTAAACTGATTTTTGCGATTCCCAAATCACAAGCGATCCATAAAAATTTTGTTCATTTGGCAAAGGCCAATCGATCCTTACGCTAATATTTAGCGACTTCAACGACAATATCTTAAGAGTTGCCATCAAGAAGATTTGGGGCGGTAGGAATAATACTTTACTGCCACAGTAATAAAGACAAGAAAACTCAATAAAAACAAAATGCTAAGTGGACTCATCAAAGCTTAGCCAAACGCTTACAAGATGATTCATGTAATTAATATACTCAAAAAAAGACCATATAATAGGTAATAACAACACTTAAAAACTCCGATAATAAAGCCCCGCCGATTTATTTTTCTCAAGTATTACAATAGCCGAGTCGTTATGAAGCTTAAGCCATTCTTTTGCTGATGAACAACATAATGACAACCCTCGCAAACAACGAAAGCGCTAATGTTACAGATAAGAAAAAAGATAAATTCCGCCTTCTACAGCTCTTTAGTATCATTAGCCTGTCATCAGCACTTGTAGTTACCGTATTAATCGGGGCTTTTTTCGAGCACCTATCCTTAACCAACTTAATACAACTGGGAAAAGACAAACACACACCCATTGCCCAAGTGTTTGCCACCCAATATTGGCCAAGTTTTTCAAAAAAAATAGACCAATTAACGAATTTAAATATAAAAGAGCTACGAATGCATCCTGACATCTTGCAGTTAGCGCAAGCGATACGTATTTACGATACCAACTCGCATCAACTGAATGTCAGTATCTATAACCAACAAGGTTATGCCGTATTCTCTACTGATCCAGGCCTGATTGGCCATACACTGAAAAGTAGCGCGCAATTTATTCGTGTACAAAAGGGAGAAGTCGTCTCTAAGTTGAATGCATCCGGGGTTCTTTCTAACATCGAACATAACGTATCAAGCAGCAATTCTCTATCAACCCTCTTTCCACTCCCAGAACCAAACAATAATAAAGTACAAGCGGTGTTAGTACTCACCAGCAATGTCAATCATGCACTCAGCCAAATCGAGAACAGCCAGGGCAAACTCTACTTTGGTATTGCAGGCATCCTACTTGTTTTTATTGGCATCTTGTTTTTGATTTTAAAACATGCCAATGACGTCATTAAAAAAAATATTCGTTCACTCGCATCCCAAAAAAAACAAATTGAACACCAAGCCTACCACGATCCACTGACAGGACTGGCAAACCGACAATTATTTCGCTTCCAACTCAGTCATGCCGTCACTGCCGCGAACCGTAATCAATGCCTCATTGCCGTATTGTCTATTGACTTAGATCACTTTAAAAACATTAACGACAGCCTTGGCCATCAAATGGGTGATGACGTGCTGCTGATCATCGCTGGCCGTTTAAAACAATGTTTACGAGAATCCGATACCATCGCTCGTATCGGTGGGGATGAATTTATTATCTGCTTAGATTCGATTTTCCATATTGATATTGCCACCGAAGTCGCACAACGCATCTTACGCAAACTAGCCGACCCCGTGCTAGTCGACAAACAAGAATTATTTATCACGCCAAGTATCGGCATCACAATCTATCCATTTGACGAAAACAACGGAATTGACGGTATTATCAAAAATGCGGATATTGCCATGTATCGGGCTAAAGAAGCTGGCCGTAATACATTCCGCTTTTACACCTCCAAAATGAACAACCGTGCAAACGAGCGGCTCAGCCTAGAAAGCAAGCTGCGCAAAGCGCTAGATAGAAATGAATTTGAACTACACTATCAACCATTGATATCATTACGCGATGGTAATGTTTATGGAGTCGAAGCCCTGTTGCGCTGGCGAAACCCGCAAGGCGACATCATTGCACCGGGAGAGTTTATCCCGCTGCTAGAAGAAACCGGTTTAATTTTACCCGTTGGTAACTGGGTGTTAGAAACCGCTTGCCAACAAGCCAGTGGTTGGCAACAGCAGGGATTTCCCACACTAATGATGCATGTCAATTTGTCCGCCAAGCAATTCACACAACATGATCTCATTCATTGCATCCGCAACGCCTGTGAAAATGCCAACTATGACTCCGATTATCTAGATCTGGAAATCACTGAGAGTTCACTCATTAAAAATTTAGATGAAGCCATCCGTACTGTGACAGAAATCAATCAAATGGGCGTAAAGCTCAGCATTGATGACTTCGGAACCGGTTACTCTTCACTCAGCTACCTCAAACGCATCCCTATCCAAACCATAAAAATCGATCGTTCATTTGTCAGAGATATTACCACCGACCCTGATGATGCCGCCATTGTTGAAGCCATCTCGGCTTTATCTCGCAGCCTTCGCCTACAGGTGGTTGCAGAAGGCGTAGAAAACGGTGAACAACTCAATTTTCTTAAAAATAAAGGCGTTGATTTAGTACAAGGCTTTTTCTTTAGCCGGCCATTGTCAGCAGCCAAACTGGAAGAGCAATACCTAAAAAATTATCCGATTGATTCTTATCAGAAGATCCCACCAATCCACAAACTTTCCGACTAATACATCTCCGCGCTGAATAGATTTCACATCCAGACATGCGAAATCTAAGGTATACTCAACACCGCAATAAAAGCAGGATTGTTAGCCGCTCAAATATGAGCTAGATTTGACCAGTCTACTTGTATAAAACGACGAAAATCGCAGCGTCGATTATCAAGGCCTTTCAACAACCGATAATTTTGCCTCACACAACTAGCAAGGATTTATATAGCAACAAATAATTTGCGCCTTTTGCCCATATTTATACTAATATGGAATTGGAATCCAATATTCCACCGAACCATAGGAAGATAGATAATACGAAGTGAGATCCATTGATGCCGATTCATAGGCTAAAGAATTTGCTTGCATAAAACGCTTACCGATGAAAAAATCATTGCATATACGTATCGACCTCAGTGTTATTTGCTAATTTAAGCATTACTATAGAATGGCCGCTCGAAATATAACCAGCGACTGATAGGATTGTGCGAGACACCAAGGCTTCGTACAATACCTCCCAAAGTATATACTCGGCCTTCTAACAAGCTGAGTAGACGTTTTAACTTACCGGAGTGAAAAATGTTGCAACCGGAAGCATCAGAATCCCCAGATTCTGTCCAGGCACAACACAAAAACCCTGCAGCCGAGCTCAAAGGATCTGTGTTTACTCTTACTGTATTACATATTTATCAGTACAGTGTCATAGCGATTGAGCAGGACATCCAACAGCGCATTGCTAAAATGCCCCATTTCTTTGAAAATGCCCCGGTAGTCATTGACCTTGGGGCAATTCGAGATCGCGCTGATCGGATAAATTTTCAAGATATTGATAGTATGTTGCGCAAACTCCATTTAATCCCAATCGGGGTATGCAATGGCCGCCTTGAACAAAATACCGCCGCCATTAAAGCCGGATTCGCCGTGCTTCGCGGTCGATCGAATCAAGACATCGCTACCACTCGCGAAAAACTGGCGGCACAGCTACAATGCAAACCTAAGCAAGAAAAATATGAGCTTGCAAATGCCCCACCAACGGAAAAAACAAGCCAGATAGATGATCAAACGCTTCATAACAACCCAACACGGGTTATCAAACATCCTATCCGCTCAGGGCAACAAATCTATGCCAAAGGGGGAGATTTAATCTTGCTTGGGGTCGTCAATGCGGGCGCCGAGGTATTAGCCGATGGCAATATTCACGCCTATGCTCCCTTACGTGGTCGAGCATTAGCTGGCGTTTCTGGCAATCAGGAAGCCCGAATATTTTGCCAAGCTATTGAAGCAGAATTAATTGCCATTGCAGGTAACTATCGTGTGTTTGATGACAGTAACAGAACACAGGAATTAAAAAAACCCTCACAAATATACTTAGAGAATGAACAATTAAAGATCAAACCACTTATCGGCGACTAGTTTTCAAAAAGTACCTAATACGATATATCCGCTAAAAAATTTATAGCGGAAATTTGATCTAAGCGTACCTATTGACCTATATTCCATAACCAGAGTATATAAGTGTCACAAAAAAGTATTAAAGGTTTTCGCGGTTCCGAGTTTTATCGTCATTTTTCTTTATTAATTGATGATCGATGCGTTGTTACCGACAAAGCGCTAGGCTGGCCGATGTCGGTTTTTTGATCCATTAAAATTATTATTAAACTTTAAAGCACAAACAAGAAGACACTGAAGCGACTAAGATTTTAGTCTTCATTATTCGCTCGTTTGTTAGAACGTATCAAGAAGGAGCAAGCTTTGTCAAAGATCATAGTAGTCACGTCAGGTAAAGGGGGAGTTGGCAAAACGACCACCAGTGCAAGCTTCTCGACAGGTTTAGCTTTGCACGGCCACAAAACAGTTGTCATTGACTTCGATGTTGGACTCCGAAATCTTGACTTAATCATGGGATGCGAGCGTCGGGTGGTATATGATTTCGTCAATGTGCTACAGAATGAAGCCTCACTGCAACAAGCACTGATACGTGATCGAAATTGTGATAATTTGTTTGTTTTACCTGCCTCACAAACACGAGACAAAAACGCCTTAACCTTGGAAGGTGTCGGCAGAATTATTGACGAGTTGCGTGATAAGTTTGACTGTATAATTTGTGACTCACCCGCCGGTATTGAAAAAGGTGCGTTAATGGCGTTATATTATGCAGATGAAGCCATCATCACCACCAACCCGGAAGTGTCCTCAGTCAGAGATTCCGACCGAATTTTAGGCATTCTTTCTGCCAAATCGAAACGAGCCGAAGACGGCAATGAGCCGATTAAAGAACATTTACTGGTCACTCGCTATTCGCCAAAACGTGTGGAACTTGGCGAAATGCTAAGCTTAGACGACATACAAGACTTATTAAGAATTCCGTTAATTGGCGTCATCCCAGAATCGGAGTCGGTGTTACAAGCATCGAATACAGGTGTTCCAGTCATCCATGACACCAAAAGCTTGAGCGGACAAGCCTATGCCGATATGGTCGCTCGTTTCTTAGGCGAAGACATCCCATTACGCTTTACTGAACTGGAAAAGAAAGGCTTACTAAAACGCATCTTTGGAACCTAAAAACTCTCGGGGCTCAAAACAATGTCCGTACTAGACTACTTATTACGCAGAAAAGGAAAAAGCGCAGCCGTTGCAAAAGAGCGGTTACAAATCATTCTTGCGCGCGAGCATGCCAGCGCGAATAGCCCGGATTATCTCCCCGAGCTAAAGAAAGATTTGCTGAAAGTTATTAGTAAATACGCTGATATTGACATGGATGATGTTTCGGTCAACCTGGATCGAGATGGCGATTGTGAAATATTAGAGCTTAATATCGTCATCCACGAACCTCAGCAAAATTCAGAAAGCAGCGTGGCCATACCCATGAGATAACCGCCAAAGGCAATGCCAAGTATTATGGCATACAAGCGAACATCCGATTCAGATGGGTAGAGCAGAGCGAAACCCATCCATATAAGCTCGACACATGGATAATCGCAACTCAATCAAGACAACAAAACCGCTGCGCTATGGTTACACCACAGGTGCATGTGCTACTGCCACCAGTTTAGCTGCCGCTACATTATTGCTTACGGACAATTATGCACCGGAAACGTTAATTAGCCTACCCCGTGGGCAACATGTCAAATTTGCCATTGACCACTGCCACCGACTCGGCCAGGACAGCGCAACAGCTAACACAATCAAAGATGCGGGGGATGATCCAGATGTAACACATGGTGCCGTAATACGCGCCACCGTACAATTATCCAACACAGCAGACATTCAATTTTTTGCGGGGCCGGGCATCGGTACCGTGACCAAAGCGGGCCTAGCGTTAGCTATTGGTGAACCCGCGATTAATCCAGTACCCCGCCAAATGATAAGCCAGCACCTGCAACAGCTCGCCCAAAAAAATCACTACTCAAAAGGCTTTAAGGTAACCATCGCCATTGACCATGGGCAACAACTCGCCCAAAAAACCATGAACGCTCGGCTGGGTATTCTCGGCGGTTTATCCATCCTGGGAACCACTGGCATTGTGCGGCCTTTCTCTTGTTCTGCGTACATTGCTTCGATCCATCAATCCATTGATGTGGCCATTGCCAACGGTGCCGATCATCTCATCGGCTGTACCGGAAGTAGCAGCGAGCAGACCATTAAACAACACTATCAACTGGCTGATTTTTGTTATATTGAAATGGGAGATTTCGTCGGGGCAGTACTCAAATATTTGCGCAAGCGGCCTATCCCAAGACTCACGCTAGCCGGTGGATTTGGTAAATTTTGCAAATTAGCCGCCGGTCATGTTAGCCTCCACAGCCATCATTCCTCAATCGACTTTGAATTCCTGAAAACTCAATCAGCAGTGCTTAATGCAAGCCCTCATCTACAGGCACAAATTTTACAAGCCAACACCAGCCAACACGTATTGACATTAGCACAACAGGAAAATTTACCGCTTGGCAACCATCTCGCTAAATTAGCCAGGCAACAAGTCAGCCGCAAACTCCATACTGATACCCAACTTAAAATTTACTTGATCAACAAACAAAATCAAATTGTCGGCTCTGCAGGATAACACCCTTCATGAAGATTTTAATTCTTGGCGGCATTGCCGAAGCGGTTTTATTAGCCAAACAACTTTGCGCTACCCAGCATAGCATTGTTTACAGCCTTGTCGGACTCGGCAGACAACCTGAATTAAACTGCCCGATTCAAAGCGGCGTTTTTTCAAACAGCCAGGCACTGACTCATTTTCTCATTGATGGGCAATTTGACTTATTGATTGATTGTACCCATCCTTATGCCGCAAACATTAGCCAGTATGCCTGCCACGCAAGCCAACAAAGCAATGTCACTTTATGGACTTACCGACGCCCCGCTTGGCAAGCCAGGCCCTCGGATCATTGGCAGCTGACGGAAAACTGGTCAGCCACGCTGCCATTGCTTCGCCCTTACTATCGCCCCTTACTAACCATTGGCCGATTGCCAATACACGACTTAGCACAGATCCAACCCCATCAAACATGGTTTATACGCTGCTTAGCACAAGCTAACTTACCCAGCCATCCCAACGTTCACTGGCTATTAACCCGAGGACCCTTTCAGCTTGACGCAGAAATAGCACTAATGAAGCAACAACAATTCGATGTCTTAGTATGCAAAAATAGCGGCGGTCACGCAGTACATAATAAGCTAGTGGCAGCCCAGCAACTCAACATACCGGTATTGATGTTAGCCCGCCCTTCATTACCTGAATGCAATCATAGCTTTGACGATATCCAGATGTTACTTGGCGCGCTTTCCTTGTGAACGCTCAATAACCACTAGCATTGCCAGGCATCAAAATTCGGCCTGAAGTTTGCTTACTGACTTCAAACGAAACGTGAAATACCATTCACCCATCTGAAAGCGTCTTAACTTTTTAATGGATAAAGAACAACCATGACACTCACTATCAAACAGTGGCTCATTAGCTTAACAGCCATATTGCTAGGCTCACTTATCTTAAGTATTGCTGTGAATTGGAGTTTTTCTAATACATTACAACAAGCCAATCATTATCAGCAAAAAAGCTCAGACGCCATGATTCTTTTTAGTGAAGTGAAATTTTATATTGCCCAAATACAGCAATATTTAACCGATGTGGCTGCCACCGGTGAACGTGATGCCATCAGTGATGCGGAAAAACATATGGAGCTCACCCGACAAAATCTAGATGCCCTAAAAAACTTATTGCCAGCAAAAAATAAAACAATTGACATTTTACAAACGGAAGTTGACCAGCTTTATCAAACCGGCATTGATATGATCAACGCCTATATTAATAGCGGTCGAGACGCCGGTAACGCCATCATGAAACGGCCTGAGACGGGTTTCGATGATCTTGCTTTAGTGGTAACCAATGACCTTAAAGAATTGATCAAAGACCTGAAGACGGATTATGACTTATCAAACATAGCGCTCACCAATAATGTAAAACAATCGAAAAAATTTAGCATAATTATCAATATCATCATTTTTATTCTCGGCGCCATTGGACTAACCTTATTATTTATTAAAATTATTCCACCTATAGAGAAACTTAGCCGTTCACTACACGATTTAAATCAAGGGGAAGGAGATCTAAGCAGGCGATTGCCGGTCAACAGCCAGGATGAAGTGGCAGAAATCATTCGGTCGTTTAATCAATTTATTGACCATTTACAACACATCATCAAGCAAATTATCCAATCAACTGAACCGTTAGCCAATGCCGCTCAACAAGTCTCGGTCGTCAGCCACAACACAAACGCTGGAGCCGAAAAACAACAAATCCAAACTCAAGGCATTGTGCATTCTATCTCTGAAATATCATCATCCATTGATAACATTGCTGACCATGCCGCCACTGCCATGAAATCATCTCAAGAAGCTGAAAGTAAAGCGCAAGATGGCCATACTGTGGTTGAAAACACCGTCCTGAGCATTAATGAACTCGCTGCGGAAGTCAATCGTGCAGCCGATGTGATACAACGACTGGAAGAATACAGTGATAAAATTGGCTCGGTACTTGATGTCATTAAAGGCATCGCAGAACAAACTAATTTACTCGCACTCAATGCAGCCATCGAGGCAGCCCGAGCAGGCGAACAAGGACGTGGTTTTGCCGTCGTCGCTGACGAAGTACGCACCTTGGCCGGCAGAACACAACAGTCCACTCAAGAAATTCAGGAAATGATAGAGCGATTACAAGGTGCTGCCCGCGAAGCCGTCAACGTGATGGCCAATGGCCATGAAAAAGCACAAACCAGTGTGACCCAGGCCTCTCATGCCGGTAGCTCATTACAGGATATATTGCATTCCATTTCGTCTATTCGAGAAATGAATGCATACATCGCAGACACCTCTGAAAAACAAAGTGTCATGGTCAATAAAATCAATAACAACATCATCGAAATCAGTCATATCGCGGAACAAACCTCCGGCAGCACTCACCAACTCAACTCAGAAAGTGAAGCCTTAGTAAAACAAGCCAACCAGCTAGAAAATCTGGTCCGTCGTTTTAAAGTATAAGGCATAGCTATTACCGACATTGGGCAGCCTATCATTTGATCTCGCTTGATCCTTGATTCCACAGAAATTTTTCTTCAGTCGCCAATACAACCCGTATGTACCTCCTTCAGAAAAACGCCTGTGAAATACAATGCTCTTCGTGATTTTCAAACGCTAGGCTGCCCAATGTCGGCTATTAGACTTTTATCTTGCGTCGATAAATATGCGATTGATCTTTATCATAAAGGTATGAATCACTAAACGGCTCATCTTCCGACAATACATGGCCTACTAAAATTAATGCGGTTCTGTTAATCTTTTGCTCTCTCACTTTAGGCACAATATCCGCCAAGGTGCCTGTTATTTTTTGTTCATCTGGCCAGGAGGCCCGGTAAACCACCGCCACCGGGCAATGCGCCCCATAAAAAGGGATAAGCTCATCAACAATTTTATGTATCCTGACCACACTTAAATGAATAGCAAGTGTCGCACCATGCTGTGCTAAAGCCGTTAAATTCTCTTTTTCAGGCATGGGTGTCTTAGCCCCATAACGCGTTAATATCACCGTTTGCGATACCCCCGACAACGTCAACTCCTGCTGTAGCACAGCGGCCGAGGCACTGGTTGAGGTCACTCCGGGTATGATTTGATAGGGCATGTTTAGTTTTTTTAAATGACGTATTTGTTCTCCAATCGCCCCGTATAATGAAGGATCGCCGGAATGCAAACGCGCCACATCATGACCACTATCATGCGCCACTTGCATGTGATCGATAATTTGCTGTAAATGCAAGTTCGAGGTATCGACAACCAAAGCGCCTTGCCGAGCATACGCTAACAAGGCATCCGGCACCAAGGAACCCGCATACAAAACAACGTCGCAGGCTTCAATTAAACGCTGCCCTTTCACGGTAATCAATTCAGGGTCGCCTGGACCCGCTCCGATAAAATAAACGCTCATGTGCTTTCACTTCCATTGACATCATAACCTCGCGGAGTATACACCCACTGCTCAAACTGACGGGTGGTCGAATTACCCACCATCACCACCGTGAACATATCAACCGTTTCCACATCGAATTCAGCCAGCGTACTGATTTGTACAGATTCATCGTCACGAGTTAAATTCTTACCCAAAATCACCGGCACATCTGCTGCCCGGTATTGCAATAAAATTTCCCTGGCTTTGGCAAGCTGCCAATCACGCTGTTTAGAAACCGGATTATAAAAAGTAATCACAAAATCCCCGGCACCTGCCCCATGAATCCGTGACTCAATCACCGACCACGGCGTGAGTAAATCCGATAAAGAAATCGTACAAAAATCCTGCCCCAAAGGTGCGCCCACTCGACTCGACAAAGTCTGTAACGCAGAAATCCCTGGAATCACTTCGATATCAATGATGCGGTACGCCGGATTATCGGTTTTGTCGATCAGCTCAAAAATCACACTGGCCATGGCATAAATGCCCGCATCACCACTAGATATCAGTGACACCACTTTACCTTGCACCGCTAAATCCAAGGCAAGCCGGCCCCGCATGACTTCTTGTCCAATGGGAGATGGATGCCATACCTTGCCAACAGCCAACTGACCGAGCAAATCCAGGTATAAACGATAGGCCACCACATCGCTACTTTGCTCAATGGCATGCACCGCCGCCTGCGTCAGATAATCGGCTTGCCCTGGACCACTACCGACAATATATAAACGACTCATGCTAACCTCATATCGACTTTCGCCAAGGCAAAAGTCGCTCGTTTGTTTTTCTTTTTGCTAATCATTAATTCAACACTCTCTAGATTTTTCACTTTGGCTAAGGCTTGCGCCTGCAACAATGCCGCCGCTTCCGCTACACCGTAACAACCGACTTCCCGAAACACGATCTCGGAACGTTCGGTTAATCGATGCTGCATGGTATGGAGCTGCGTTGCCGAAGCCAACAACAACGGCAGATCAAAACGCCGCGCTATTTCAAGCAAGGCTTGTTCATTTTTTTTAATATCAATACTGGCAATGGCATCGAGCTGATCAACTGACAGAGAATATTCGGCTAAATGCTGAGTGATTAAATTGAGTATTAAATGTTCTGGGCAACCCCGATCACAACCCACTCCGGCCACCAACAAAGGTCGGGTATAATTCTCCGCTGAAGTGATAATGCATTGCGCATCCAGCTGATTCGCCAGCAACACTCCCCAGTGGTTCGCCCCCCCCTCATGCCCTGACAACAGCGGTATCACAAACTGCCCCTGATCATCAATGACCAACACCGGTGGGTCCTGATATTTCGACTGCAATACCGGCCCTAAAATGCGCATCACAATGCCCGTAGAACAAATCATAATCAACGGTCGCCCTTGCCTAAAATGAGTCTGTACCGTCTCGCGAAAAGGCTTCACATTAGCCAAACACTGGGCACTGGGATACCAAGCATTTATTTTTTTTGCCAGCTGAGCACCCGGCTCCGTTAAACTAAAAATAGATATGGGCATACCGCTTAGCGTTTAGCAGCCAGCAGAATCAAGGAAAAATACGGAGCTTTCTCGTCCATCACTTGACTTAAATCGTGATATAATTGCTGTTTATCTTGCGTTAAATATTCGGCATAAATGCCATCCGCCAGACGATCACTTTGGCGAATCAAGCCAATGATACGTTGCAGTTGCGAACTCACTTTCAGGATCACCACACAATCATGCTGCTGAAATACCGATTTCAGCTTTTCATCGGATTCCCTGGCCGTCACCACGGTCATATTGGCATCGAGACGAGTTAATGGTGTTTCCGCCATGGCAGAAACAGCGTGCAGCGCACTAATACCAGGAATCACGCGGCAGTTAAAGTCCTGATTTAAACGTTCATAAATATAAATAAAACTCCCGTAAAAAAATGGATCACCCTCACACAAAACACTCACTATCTTGCCTTGGGTAAGCTTGTCAGCCAAGACTATTGACAGATCATCATAGACTTGTATGGCACGCTGCCGCTCGCGATCCATCGGCATAAATACCGGAATTTCTTCTTGTCCCGCTCGAATCCAAGGCGCAACAATACGCCGTGCATAAGATTGACCTTGTTCATTGGTTAAATAAACAATCACCTGAGAGTCTTGAATCGCATTCACTGCTTTGACAGTTAACAGCTCAGGATCCCCTGGACCTAAACCCACACCATATAAAATACCCGTGGCTTTCATTGTTATTTGACGGCCTTGATTAATGATACCGGCAACTGAGGCCGGTATACCGTCTGCGCTGCCAAGCTGTCACTACGAGCAACAGAAATTTGCACAGCTTGTGAATGCTTGTCTTGCATAAAATTCAATACCATGGCTTTTGATTCTTCGGTCACACAACTCACCACCAACCGTCCAGCGTCCGCTAAACGACGCCATACATAAGCAAGAATCACAGACAACTGCTGACCACCGCCCCCGACAAACACCACATTGGGTGTTGGCAATTCGTCTAAGATGGCGGGGGCTTCCCCTTGCCGAATGGTCAAATTTTTTAGCACACCAAATTTTTGCCGATTTTCTTCCAGATAATGGAATCGAGTATTATTTTTTTCAACAGCATACACTTGCCCGAGGGGATTCCATAACGCCCATTCACAGGCGACACTGCCACATCCCGCACCCACATCCCAGCCGATATCGGAGGCTGTAGGTTGTAACAAGTTGAGAATATGCAGCCGTATTTCTTTTTTACTTATCATGCCTCGACCGGATAAATCACCGGTTTCAAAACAAGCATCATCAATGCCCGGAAACTCAGGTAAATAGCCTCGGTTTTCTTGGGTTTGCACAATCACAACAACCAGCTCATGCGGTATGTCTGAATGCTTATGCAACAGCTGGTCAGCCTGACTGACATAAAGGCGCTCATCTGTGGTACCCAATGCTTCTGCCACATACAGCATGGCATTGGCAAAGCCGTGATTAATCAATTCGGTAGCAATATGCTGGGGTTGACTCTGCTGATCAGTTAACAGCGCATAAGTACGGTTGGCTCTTAGCCGGGCACGCAGGCTATGCAACGAACGACCATGCAAGCTAATGATTTCTGCGTGTTGCTGAGCGATACCAAACCGGGCGAATGCCACTTGGATACTGGAGACATTACTGTGGAAAATCAATTTTTCACTCGGTAAATGGCGACCCAACCATTGACCGAGACCATAATTTAACGGGTCCCCAGACGCCAAAAAAACCACCCGTTGATGTGCGTATTGAGTTAATACATTTTTTAACTCAGAAAATGGCTTAGGATACGTCTTTAACTCACCATTGACATTTGCTAATAAGGCAAAATGACGCTCCGCACCGAAAATCACTTGTGCCTCGGCAATGGCACGCTGAGCGGCCACATTGAGCATCACTTCACCCGCAACCCCCATACCGATCACATGAATCGCCGGTCCTGGCCAAAGCCGTTTTTCCATTACAAAAACAAACCTTGTTGCAATCGACCCAACGCATTATAAACCGACACAGTTAACGCACTGCCTCCGCGACGGCCTAATACGGTGATATAAGGAACGGCCTGTTTTTTTGCCAACTCGGTTAACGCTTGCTTGGATTCTTGGGCGCCCACAAAACCCACCGGCATAGCGACAATTAATGCGGGCTTAGGCGCACCGTCTCTGATCATTTCTAACAGACGAAACAGTGCTGTCGGTGCATTGCCGATGAGTACAATGGCACCTGAAAGATGGGGCTCCCAATAACTTAAAGCAGTCATGGTTCGCGTTTCGTGCCGAAGTTTCGCTTGCTCCGCCAAACCCGGCTCATTTAAAAAACAATGCGCCTGGCCAGTCAAATACCTCGGAGTAATTCCATAGCGAACCATTTCCACATCGCACAATACCGCACAGTTTTGTTCGATAGCCTGGATACCTTTTGCCACAGGATTGGCAAAAAATGTTAAGGTTTGGGTGATTTCTGGATCGCCACAGGTATGAATCAAACGCATGGCAATCTGTTGCTCTTGCTCGTCAAAACCCGTTAAGTCAGAGATCGCTTTAATGCGCGCAAACGATAAATTTTCAATGTCCACTGGGTCGTGGATATAATCATATGAATCATCCATGGCACGATTTATCTCGACAAATCATGCCGCGCATGTGGTGCATGAGAATGGGAATGCTCAACATCTGTACCAATCCCCCGCACATGATGATGATGGCTTGCTTGCGGTTCTCCCACTTTGTGTTCCGCACCCACAATACGTTCACGATAATGACACAACTGACAATTCATATTGCCATCGCCCTGCTCAACTTCCCGAATGCGTGAAACAAAGGCGTCAATCACCAAAGGATGATCATTCAGATAACCCGCTTTGACCACATTGATGTTGCCATGACGTTGCTGGAATTCATCAGTAATTTGATAAATCTTTTTCACTAAGCGGCCAGTAAATAAAAAATAGGGAAACACAATAATATTTTGATAACCCAACCCCACACACCGTTCAAGCGCATCTTCCAATAAGGGTTGAGTCACCCCAATAAAACTGGTTTCAGCCCAACCAAAACCCATACCTTCCCATAACATGCGAGTGATCTTGCTAATATTAGAATTGGCATCGGCATCGGAAGCACCACGGCCAACCACCATCAATAAGGTTTCAGAAGGCTGGCTAGCCAGCGTCTGTTGCGCCGCCTCAATACGCTGGGCAGCCGCTTGGATCAGCTGCGCATGCACCCCTAACTCCACCCCATAAGTCAATGAGACTTGCGGATAACTGGCTTGTAACGCTTGGACTTCGCTAGGTATGTCATTTTTTGCATGCCCTGCCGCCATCAACATGGAAGGCACCGCAATAATTTGCTGAACCCCTTGCTCCAGCAAACGCTCAAAACCAGTACGAATGACTGGTGTGGCAAATTCTAAAAAACCGGTCTCACAAAGCCGGTCATTAAACAAGCTGCTGAGTTTTTGCATCACTTGATTAAATTCATCAACCCCTGCCACATCACGCGACCCATGCCCAATAAAAAGTAAACCCTTGCGGGCTTTGTTATCTGTCGTCAATGGATATCTACTCTCACGTCAACTATCTTTACAATTGTCACTAAGCAATGGGCTACGAAATAACTGAGCTATTCATAAACCACATTAAGCAACCTAAATTTTACAATTCCATACCTTTTTGTGCCCGAATCCCAGAGCGAAACGCATGTTTGACATCTTGCATTTCAGTAACCGTATCCGCTAAGGCTAAAATTTCGGGTTTTGCAGCACGCCCAGTAATAATCACATGCTGCATTTCGGGCTTATTGCTGATATCCTGCACGACCTCCTCGATGGGTAGATAACCATACTTAAGCACAATATTTAATTCATCTAACAACACGAGATCAATCTGTGGATTTGCTAACAAGGCTTTTGCACTGAGCCAAGCCTGTTGCGCAGCCTGTATATCCTGTTCCCGGTTCTGGGTTTCCCAGGTAAAACCCTCGCCCATCAAATGATACTCCACCTGCGCTTGTTGACGAAAAAATGTCGCCTCACCGGTGGGAAAATTACCTTTAATAAACTGTACAATGCCCACCCGCATGTGATGTCCTAAAGCACGCGCCACCACTCCAAAACCCGCACTGCTCTTGCCTTTGCCATTGCCAGTGTTCACTAATATAACACCTTTGTCTAACACGGCTTTAGCAATTTTCTGATCGATGATCGCTTTTTTTTTCATCATGCGCATTTTATGACGCTCGTCAAGCGTGCTTTTTTCTGCATTAGACATGTTTAACTCCTTATTGTATATTTAACCATCAAGAGCCCACTGACGAATAAAAAATAACAATGAAAATGATTGATCATTATCTTGTTACCGCTATAATTTCTCGAAAACTCACAGAAAGGGATAATCAAATATAAACAGGATGCCCCTTTCATGAAATAAATGCAGTTTTATCAGCTTAAGGAATAATCAAATGGCGCAAACAGTCTTGCACGCAGATGGTAACATACAATCAAAAGCAAAAGCTCAGCCTTTACAAATCGCAGCCGCGGCTATCCTGGGATCGTTGATTATTTTGTTTGTCAGCCTTGCCCCCATGGATATCGTACATAACGCCGCCCACGATGGCCGGCATTCTTTCGCCTTTCCTTGCCATTAAAACGAATTAAAAATGATCTTTCGCCGTATCACATTATCCGCCATCGCCATCGGTATTTTAGCCGGTATTTTTTTAAGCTTGTTACAAACCGTCGATATCATCCCCATTATCGAGCAAGCGGAACAATACGAAACTCACCATGATACGGCACATACCGACCATGCCCCCTCGGCTTGGACACCCAGCGACGGTTTTGAGAGAAACGGTTATACGGCAGTCACCAATATTTTAGTGACCATCGGCTTCACCTTGCTGCTCGTCAGCCTGATGACTTATCAAAGCAATATATCTATAAAAAGTGGACTGTTGTGGGGTTTAGCCGGTTATGCGACGTTTTTCATCGCGCCTAGTATCGGTTTGCCACCGGAAATTCCAGGCATCGAATCCGCAGCGTTGATACAACGGCAAGGATGGTGGCTAATGACAGTATTATGCACCGGCATAGGTTTGGCTACCCTGGCGTTCAGCAAGCGATCTTTGGTTAAGCTCATTGGACTAGGAGTTATTCTCCTGCCCCAACTGATAGCTGCACCTCAATTCGACAACCAGGCGTTACCACCCATTGATGGTAATCTCGCCGCTTCGCTGCATGCATTAACCTCTGATTTTATTATTGCTAGTTCACTCACCAATGCACTGTATTGGTTAATTATCGGTCTACTCTCCAGCGCCGTTGTTAAACACTACATCCACCGTTGAAGAAACTGTGTCAAATTCTCCGATTCACTATCCATTCTCAGCAGTCGTTGGCCTAACTTCGCTAAAAACCGCATTGATTTTATCCATTATCGAACCCACCCTCGGTGGTGTTTTAATCGCCGGCCCACGCGGCAGTGCCAAATCCACCTTAGTTCGTGGACTCACATCCATTGCCCAACTAACATCCGAGCAATTCGTCAACTTGCCGCTAGGCGCCACCGAAGAAAAAATTGTTGGCAGCCTAGATTTAGATAAAATTTTAAACAATGGCAGTGTTGCTTTTTCACCCGGTTTATTACAACGCGCCCATCAGGGTATTCTGTATGTGGATGAAATCAATTTACTGGCTGATCACTTAGTGGACTTATTGCTCGATGTGGCCGCCTCCGGGATCAATTACGTGGAACGCGACGGCATCAGTCATCAACATCCAGCGCGGTTTAATTTAATCGGCACCATGAACCCGGATGAAGGCGAACTACGTCCTCAATTGTTAGACCGCTTTGGTTTATATGTGCAATTAAACGAACCCATAGATATCCAGGAAAGAATAGAAATCGTGCAACGGCGGCTAGCCTTTGATGACCATGCCGAGGCTTTTAACGCGCAATATCAAAACGCACAAAATGACCTCATAGAACGCATACAACTCGCTAAAACCTTAGTGAAAACCGTACAAGTGAGTCATGATAATCAGCAATACATCGCCCAAATATGCCATGCCGCCCACGTTGAAGGAGTACGCGCCGATCTCACCATATTGCGCGCTGCACGTGCCTATAGTGCCTGGCAGCACCAACAATACATCAGCCCTGCCGATATTGACTTTGTGGCAGAATTTGCTTTATCCCATCGTCGTAATCAACCACCAAGTGCCCCTCCCCCCAAGCAATCAGCTCCCCCACCCAAAGCCAATGCCTCTCATCCCAAGCCGCCAGCTACCCAACAAGGCCAATGGGGCGAAATGCCACCAATGGAGGTATCAAGCAGTGCCATACGCACCCTGGATTTAGCCACCCACAAAAAAAAAAGCTAAACAAAGTCATTGCTAACGTTAACTCCAATCAACCGGCCAAGACTCAATCCTCGACACAACACGGCATCACCAGAAACACGTCAGCCGCTCATCTAACATCTGGAAAAATCCATTGGTTTAGCACCTTCTGCCAAACCGACAATCACCGAGCCCACGGCATCCAACTCCGCAAACTCAGACACAAACAACAACGTCCCCCACAATCACATCATCACATGATTTTACTGGATACCTCAGCATCCAGCCTCAATCAACAGGCGTTAAACTTAACGAAAGGGGTAATTATTGGCTTAGGAGAAAGTATTTATTTAGCCAGGCAGCGTTTATCCTTGATCCAATTTGGCAACAACCAAGTCAACACCGTTTGCCATCACACACGACCCCCTAAAAACATCCAGCAAAAAATCGATGCAATAACAGCAGGCGGTGGCACCCCCTTACGCAGCGCCTTATTACATGCCCAAAAACAACTAAAAGACATCAGAAAACGCCACCCTAACGAATGGCAGTCACTTTACATTTTCACCGACGGACGCAGCCAAGAACCCTACACTGACATTAACTTTGCCAGCGATACTCTAGTTTTTATTGATACAGAATTAAACCCAATCTCTTTAGCCCGCAGCCAAACTATGGCGCAATTTTTTAATGCCGAATATGTTCGGTTAACCGATATTCCTTTAAAGGATCATCCATATTGAACAAAACTGCACGAATTGACGCTGATTTTTGACACACCTGGCTTGGCTTTTTCTGGTGGAGGTATTCATGAAAATGGCACACAAGGAAGTTATTTCGTCACCCATCCCTTACCTATCTACGCCTAATACGCATAAAACTGGCAAATCTAGGTAGTCCATTTTTTGTTTTTCCATAATACTTGTAGGTCACAAGTGTGCCAATCGGCGGTGGATTCCGACGTTGTTGATCGGTAAATCCTGTGCCAAGACGAAAGCGTTTTTTATCCTCGCTTTCGACAAGCAATGAACCTAGCATCCCTTTGTATTTTCCCTTACCCGATAAATGGCCAATAACACGAGCCTCGGCGTCTTGATAAGATTTTACTTTCAATAAATCATTACTTCGGCCTGCGAGGTAAAATGAATCTCCTTTATGTAACATCAAACCTTCTCCACCGGCTTGAGTCACTTCATCCAATCTTTTCATCAAGGCTTCATGACTAGATATTCGAGATTGCTCTACAAAATGTAAATAAGGCGAAGTTACATTTTTAAACATGCTTTTAAGTTTATCGATACGGTCAGTAAATGTCACACCCTGCAGGGGCATATCAAAAACCATATAACGAATTTCATTCCAACCAGCACCTGGCTCATTATCCCGGACAATGCTCACCACTCGTTCAAACTTGTTTCGCCCTATCCACAGCTCTCCATCAAGTGGCTGCGATGGAAAGTTAGAAATAAACCAATCGGGCGCATGGTAAACATTGCCCTGCTTTGAAAGAAATTGTTTGCCATCCCAATAAGCACGTACTCCATCAAGCTTTTCACTCAACCAATAATCTTTTAGATCTATATTTTGTTTGTACACAAGCGCCAGGGGAAGTTTGATTGTATCGGCGTCGTTACCTATCGCATAGACTGTTTTCGAAAGGGGAACGGACAGTGCAAATGTGATGAATACCAATAACTGAATAATTCGCAACAAACACCATTCACCGCGATCAATCATAATATTCCAACATGGGCTTATGCATCTTTTTAAATAACGCTACCTTTGATAACCTTAGATTATAATCAAACATCATTCCTAAGCAAAACTACAATTACCGACGTCTTCTCAATCCAATATAAATAAAAAGTAATAGCGGCCCTGCATGCCAAATCACATCAAATATATCCAGTGGTTTGGTTAATGTGCCATCTATTAACATTTTTGCTTTTTGCCAAAGATGTGGCTCAGGGGAAAACGGGGCTAACAATAGTACAACAGCGATGATACCTAATGGCAGCAATGGAATTTTATCTAATAATTTCATGTTAACGAATCATGTTTAAGGTTTTTTCTAATCGATGCCACTCATCCTCTGATAATGGCAAACCAAACCGAATACTCATGGGCTCCGCGAAATATCGGGTCAAAATACCTTGGGCCGCTAAAGCCTGATGAATTTCCAAGGCGTCTGAGCACCGTATCCACTGAAAAAGCGCCGTGCCACCATGCGGTTGCAAATCAAACTGACGTAGTAAACGGATTAATCGTTCGCCATCTTTGATTAAGCGTTGTTTAGTTGCCCGTTGCCAAACTTCATCCTGCATCGCCAACTTGGCAACGGTTCGTGCGGCATGATTTATCGTCCATGGTCCCAGTTGATTGGCCAACTGTTGCAGCAGCCCTTGCTGAGCGAGCACACAACCGACACGAGCGCCCGCTAAACCAAAAAACTTACCCAAAGAACGTAACACAATCAGGTTCTCTCGGTGACTACATCTTGACAGACTATATTCCGGTGTCATATCCATAAACGCTTCATCAATCAGCAGCCACCCGCCACGTGCCGATAACTGGGCATGCCAATTTAAGAGTGTCGCTGGATCCACCACATGCCCTGTTGGATTGTTTGGGTTCACCACCACCAAAACATCGAGTTGCGGCGAGACTTGATCTATTTCATCTCGATGAATAAGCAAACATTGATGCCCAGCTCGCTGCCAGGCACGCCAATGCTCAGCATAACTTGGCGCAAAAAAACCGACCTTGCTTGCCTTACGCAACCCTGGCAAGGCTTGAATGGCTGCCTGGCTTCCACAAACGGGCAACGCGTTTTCACTTTGATAATATTTAGCGGCGATTTCACTGAGACCATCATCCACTTGCGGCAATTGATGCCAACAACTCATGGCTAATGGCGGTACTGGCCAAGGATTCGGGTTGATTCCTGTGGAAAGATCCAACCACTCATGCGGGGGAATCCGATATTTTTCAGCGGCTGCATGAATCGCCCCACCATGCTCGAGCTCAATCAAAAATCACCTCACCTCTCATTGTATAGCCCACACTCAAGTCAACTCCCCAGTCGAAACACTGGCTTCACTAAAGGTTGCCATTTTATTGTGTAAATCTAATGCCAGACGCATCACCGGCAATGCCATTGCCGCACCGCTCGCCTCCCCCAACCGCATATTCAATTGTAAAATTGGCTGGGCATTTAATGCTTGCAACACCATTTGGTGAGCAGGCTCAGCAGATAAGTGACCAAACCAAAACCAATCCCTGGCGGCCGGACAAATACAGCTTGCCAACAACGCTGCAACACTCGATATAAAACCATCCACTAATACGGGTATTGCCAATTGCGCACACCGTAAATAAGCACCCGTCAAGGCCGCAATTTCAAATCCGCCTACCCGCCGTAACACATCGATCGGTTCGCTTAACTGCCCATCATGGTATTTTAATGCCATCTGAATCACCTGTGCTTTGTTTAATACGCCTTCGTTATCCAATCCAGTGCCTGGCCCAGCAACTAACATAGGCGCCGCCTCCAACACCGCACATACCATGGCCGCCGCCGAAGTGGTATTAGCGATGCCCATTTCTCCGCCAATAAAAATATCCACCTTGGCTGACTTAGCACGCTCCGCTGCATCATAACCCACATGCAATGCTTGGGTTAACTGATGTTCCGTCATGGCCGGTGCTTTACAAAAATTGGCGGTACCTGAAGCCACTCGATGGGATAACACCCCAGGCAATTCTCCCGGATGCTCCTTGACCCCGACATCAACCACCTCCAGATGCGCATTGAGTGTGTTCGCGATAACACTGATCGCGGCCCCGCCTGAGGAAAAATTGCGCACCATTTGCTGTGTCACTGCTTGTGGAAAAGCCGACACGCCTTCTTCAGCAACACCATGATCAGCCGCAAAAATAACAATACGTGCAGCATCTAAAACCGGTTTTTCATTGGCTTGCATAGCAGCCATACGAATCGCAATATGCTCCAACTGACCTAAAGAGCCAGGTGGTTTAGTGAGCTCATTTTGTCGAGCCATTGCCTTTTTTTTGACCTGCAGGTCAATTTCTGCGGCTTGTTCAGCCAACCACTGAATGTCCAACCAATTCTCCTTGAGCAACTACCCAGCAAACGGGTATGATAGCCGAACCCTATGACAAGTGGTACAGGGAAAATAATTATTCGATAAAGCTTGATTTTCAATCACACATGATAGTAATTTATACAATACCCCACCGGACGCACCGTCAAAAATATCGCTGCAAAATTCAGCGATACCATCGCCGGCAAATACAAAGCTCCACAGCGACTTACTATTAATGACTCACTCATCATGACGGATCACACAACGACTTGCCCAGCGCTGTTCATTGCGGCACCCGCCTCTGGACAAGGTAAAACATCACTAACGGCCGGGTTAGCTCGCTACCATCGCCAACAGGGACGCCAAGTTCGCGTTTTTAAAACCGGCCCCGATTACCTAGACCCCATGATCTTACAGAAGGCCAGTGGCCACCCTGTTTATCAATTGGATTTGTGGCTAGTCGGAGAACAAGCATGCCAAACCCTGTTATATAATGCGGCACGGGAAGCTGATTTAATTTTGATCGAAGGAGTCATGGGTTTATTTGATGGCGAACCCTCCAGTGCCGATCTGTCCCAACAATTTGGCATTCCCATTTTGGCAGTCATTAATGCGGCGGCGATGGCGCAAACTTTTGGCGCTGTCGCATTGGGTATCACCACCTTTAGACCCGCATTAGATTTCGTCGGTGTTATCGCCAACCGGGTTGGCAGCCAACGGCATGCGATGCTAATTCAGCAAAGCCTGCCAGAAAATATACCCTTCTTGGGTTGCCTTTTTCGCGATCAAAACTTGGCCTTACCAACACGTCATCTAGGTCTTATCCAAGCCGAAGAAATTGAATCACTAGAAGCTAAACTTGATAGCTTAGCCAGCGCCATCGCAAATACCGAACTGACACAATTGCTGCCACCGGTCACATTTCATAAAGCCGACCCAATCACCTATCCAACCACCCATTTGCAGGGCCTTAAAATTGGTATTGCAAAAGATACCGCTTTCTCGTTTATTTATCCTGCCAATTTGGATATACTGCGTGAACTCGGCGCCGAATTGTATTTTTTCTCTCCGCTCAAAGATAGCCAGCTACCCGAGTTTGACAGCCTATGGCTACCCGGCGGTTATCCGGAATTGCACTTAGCTCAGTTAAGCCAAAATAGCGCAATTCGATCCTATTTGATAACACATCACCAACAAAACAAACCGATCTTTGCCGAATGTGGCGGCATGCTGTATTTGTTAGATACATTAACCGACATTGATGGACAGGCTGCACCCATGCTTGGACTGCTGCCAGGTTCTGCCCATATGGCACACAAAACCGGCTGTGGCGGCATGCAAATCGCTCCATTGCCCGAAGGCGATGTCAGGTCACGAACCTTTCATCATTCTCGATCTGAAATAGCACTGGAGCCGATCGCTTTTGGCCAAAGGTGCAGCAGCGATTGGCCCGGTGAAGCCATTTATCGAATGAAAAATATCACTGCCACTTATTTGCATTTGTATTTTCCTTCCAATCCTCAAGCCATTGCTGCCTTATTCCGTGGCAACACTGTTTAATTCACTTAAAATTACTGTTAGGAAAAAATGATGAACCTGAATAAAATTCCCACCACTATTGTTACTGGTTTTTTAGGCAGTGGAAAAACAACACTGTTATCTCAAATCATTAAAAATGCCCAAGGCAAGCGTATCGCCGTGGTGGTCAACGAATTTGGCGAACTGGATATTGATGCCGACTTAATTCGTAATTGCCCACTGCCTTGTGACGACGAAACAAACAACCAAGCAAGCGAGTCAGGTGTCTATGAGCTAGCCAATGGTTGTATTTGTTGCACCGTGGAAGAAGAATTTTTACCGGTCATGCAGCAACTCGTGGAACGACGCGACCAGATCGATCATATTCTCATTGAAACCTCTGGCCTGGCTTTACCAAAACCCTTAGTACAAGCATTCAATTGGCCAGAAATAAAAAACCACTGCACGGTGGATTCAGTAATCACCGTTGTCGATGGACCGGCAGTCGCCAATCAACGTTATGCCCACGATCCCGAATTAGTCGCTCAGCAACGCTTGGCCGACGACAATTTAGACCATGACCCCAGCCTTAAAGAACTGCTCGACGATCAACTTAGTTCCGCCGACTTAGTACTGATCAGTAAAAACGACTTATTAGCCGACCATGAACAGCAAAAAGTCAAAACATTTATACAAAACACCATTGCTAACGAAGTCAAAATTTTACCCATGATCAATGGTGATATCGACGCCCGACTCATCCTTGGTATCGGTGCCGCCACCGAACAGCGCATCGAACATATTCATACCCATCATGACCATCACCATGCTCACCATGAGGAGCATCATCATGCCCACGATGCATTTTGCTCAGTGAGCATCCAGTTGCCCGAAGTCAATAGTCAGCGATTGCAAGACACGATTAAACAGTTGATCTCCGACCATAACATTTATCGCGTCAAAGGATTTGTAGCAGTCCACGGCAAACCCATGCGCCAAGTGATCCAAGCTGTCGGCCCACGACTTGAAACCTATTTTGACCGATTATGGCAAGCCAATGAAACAAAAGCCAGTCGCTTGGTTTTTATTGGAAAAACCTTAGACCAAGCTACCATTGAACAATCGCTGTTAAGCGCAACGGTATAGCAGCAGTATGCATTTATTAAGTGCCAAACCCGGCGGTTATAACGATGATGAAGGCATTATCGATCTGCAACAAACGCCGGGTGATATTATCATCCTTGCCTCACAAGATAACTTACTGGCATCGTTAGCTCACCTTGCTAATACGTTACCCGAAGACTACCCCTCCATTCGACTGGCGAATCTACTCCATTTAACAAAACCGGCGGCTTTTGACTTGTATACGCATAAGGTATTAAGCCAAAGCAAAATGATTATTGTTTCTTTATTGGGTGGTAAAGCTTATTGGCCTTATGGTGTTGAACAACTGGAAATACTCGCTAAACAATACCAGATACCCGTTGCCATATTACCTGGGGATGACCAGCCTGCCCCTGAATTATTACATTACGGAACCATTGAACAACAAGATCAATGGCAATTATGGCGTTATCTGCGCGAAGGCGGAACGCGCAATATTCAACATTTTTTTTATTTTATCGGTCAGCGGTTTTTTGATCGTAACGATACCTTCGAGCCACCCAAACAACTACCGGCGACCATCGTCTATCACCCAATCCATAAAGAAACGACACTACCCCAATGGCAATCACAATGGCACGCAGATCAACCCGTCGTGGCATTGATTTTTTATCGTTCTCATTTCCAGTCGAGCAATACCCAGGCCTTTGATGAATTCATCCATATATTAACTGAACACGGCATGAATCCCCTGCCCATTGCGGTATTGTCCATTAAAAACACCGCCTGTATGGCGATGATCAATCATTTATGTGAAGTGGCCCAAGTTTCATTAATTTTAAACACCACCGGATTTTCTGCGGCCAGCTATTGCTCGGAAGAGGGTTATGTCACCAACCGTAATCATAGCTTTTCCATCAATCGTCCAGTCCTGCAAGTTATCTTGTCCAGCAGCAGTAAAGAAGATTGGCAAGACCAGTACCAAGGGTTACGGGCACGGGATATTGCTATGCATGTCGCCTTACCTGAAATTGATGGCAGAATTATCTCTCGCGCCATCAGTTTTAAAACCGCCATCACCCAGAATACACTGACACAATCCGATATTATCCATTATCAACTTGAACATGATCGCGGCCATTTTGTCGCCCAGCTCGCCAAAAACTGGACGCAGTTACAAACCCTAGCTAATGAAAAAAAGCGCATCGCCCTGGTGTTAGCCAATTATCCCACCAAGGATGGACGTATTGGCAATGGCGTGGGTTTAGATACCCCGCAATCGGTGATTAATATTCTTCGTGCATTGCAATCTCAGCATTATCCGGTCAGCGACATCCCTGAGCATGGTAACGAACTCATTCAACGTTTATTAGCCTATGTCACTAACGATACCGATCAGCTTAATCTACGCCATTGTTCACAAAGCCTAACGCTAGAACAATACCATGAATATTTTTCCCAGCTTCCGCAAACCAACCAAGCCGCAGTATTAGCACGCTGGGGCGCGCCGGAAAACGACCCCAAAGTACGTCAAAATCGTTTAATGGTGGCCGGTATTCGACTCGGATTAACCTTTGTGGGCATTCAACCGGCGCGTGGTTATAATTTAGATGTCAGCGCCACGTACCATGACCCGGATTTAGTACCGCCACATAGTTATCTGGCATTTTATTTCTGGATGCGCCATGTCTATCAAGCCAACGCCGTCATCCATGTAGGCAAGCACGGCAACCTGGAATGGTTGCCCGGCAAAAGTATCGCCCTTTCCAGTCAATGCTGGCCGGAAGTGGCCTTGGGACCCTTACCGCACTTTTACCCTTTTATTGTGAATGACCCCGGTGAAGGCAGCCAGGCAAAACGACGCGCCCAAGCGGTGATTATCGATCATTTAACGCCAGCCATGACCCGCGCAGAAAGTTATGGAGATATGTTAACCTTAGAACACCTGCTCGATGAATATTATCAAGCCCTGGATCTGGATAAGCGACGCGCTAATCACGTAAAACAACAAATTTTACAACTCAGTAGCCAGTCGCATCTCATACAAGAATTGCCATTCGATCAAACAAGCGGCGAGTCAACCTTGCTCAACAATTTAGATAATTATTTATGCGAACTCAAAGAAGCACAAATTCGTGATGGATTGCATATATTGGGTGAAGCGCCAAAAGATCAACAACGCATTGATACCTTAATTGCCCTAACTCGCTTCCCTCGGGGTCAACGATTACCCGAAGAACAAAGTATTCTAAATGCCCTGTGTATGGATCTGGGTTTAGCTAACGATTTTAACCCCATCCATTTTGATGCTGCCAAACCATGGGCGGATACAAAACCCAACTGCCTCCAGTCACTCACTCCGCAAACCTGGCGCACGGCTGGCGATACACGAGAACGTCTTGAGCTTTATGCACAGCAGCTTGTCAAAGAAACGCTATTGCAACCCACCGTAGTAAAGGATACGTTTGCAAATTTACCCGCAACTCAACAGGTGTTAGCTTATATCGCTTCCGACATCTCTCCCAAATTAGATCAAAGCGGAAACGACGAAATTGAAAATCTAATAAAGGGATTGGCAAATCAGTTTGTCCCGGCTGGCCCTAGTGGCGCACCCAGCCGAGGACGACTCGATGTATTACCCACCGGCCGCAATTTCTATTCGGTGGATACTCGCGCTATCCCCACCCCTGCCGCCTGGCAACTTGGCAAAATCTCTGCCGAACAAGTGGTGCAACGTTATATGCAAGAGCATGGTGACTATCCACGAAATATTGGCCTTTCTGTTTGGGGTACCTCAACCATGCGCACCGGTGGCGATGATATCGCCCAAGCCTTCGCGCTCATGGGCATTGAACCGGTATGGGCAACCGGCAGTAACCGAGTCATCGACTTTAAAATATTGCCCGCCTTTATCTTAGGGCGGCCACGGGTTGATGTAATGTTAAGAATATCCGGTTTTTTCCGCGATGCGTTTCCCAATATTATTCGTCTTTACAATAGTGCCGTCAAAGCGCTGGCTGAATTAGAAGAACCGGGAGACACCAATAGCATCCGCCAACATGTACTCGATGACATTGAAAATTATCAACAACAAGGACTCGATCAAGCCAGCTCATTTAAGCAAGCCCATTGGCGGGTGTTTGGCTCCAAACCCGGTGCTTACGGCGCCGGTTTACAAGGTCTTATTGATGAGCGCTGTTGGCAAGACAAAACAGATCTGGCAACGGCTTATTTAAACTGGGGGGGATATGCCTATGATTTGGAAAATACTAACCCACAAGCCATCGATACTTTTAAGCACCGCTTGTCCAATCTGGAAATCGTCTTGCAGAATCAAGACAACCGCGAGCACGATATTTTAGACTCCGATGACTATTATCAATTTCAAGGTGGCATGAGCAATGCCGTCACTGTTTTATCAGGTCAGCAACCGAGTATTTATCACGGCGATCACTCAAACCCATCGGCACCCAAAATACGTACCCTCAAAGAAGAGTTGAATCGGGTCATTCGCAGCCGGGTCACCAACCCAAAATGGATTGATAGCATTAAGCGCCACGGTTATAAAGGTGCATTTGAAATGGCGGCAACCGTAGACTATGTCTACGCTTACGATGCAACCACAGATCTGATTGACGATTACCAATATGGCTTGATCACGGATAATTATTTACTCGATGAGGCGACTCGGGACTTTCTCATGCAAAACAACCCTAACGCCTTAAAAGAAATGGCCGAACGACTATTAGAGGCCATACAACGGGGATTGTGGCAGCAACCCGGAGAGTATCAAGCTCAATTAGAAAATATATTATTGAGTACAGAACAAATGCTGGAAGGTATAAACTAAACGTAAGTTTAAACTGATTTCAGAGGAAAAGTTGTTTTATGCCGCTTTCTGTAAGGGGATGTCATCAGCGAATATGGCTTCATATTCATTTAGCAGCAGTGGTTCCCCTGTTTTGATATAAGTGATTAA